>Ga0105104_10000818_pt1 | contig 24158 bp, 23 predicted proteins | sample PPLLaktember2015_3_FD_87034 | JGI IMG/M metagenome (GOLD analysis project Ga0105104, IMG submission 87034) | Freshwater sediment microbial communities from Prairie Pothole Lake near Jamestown, North Dakota, USA - PPLs Lake P7 Core (6) Depth... | ecosystem: Environmental > Aquatic > Freshwater >...
AAGTTTATTACTCAACCACATAGAGTAGAGATTCGTCAAAGAGCAGGACGAAAAAGTTGGAATGTAAGGAAAGAGCGAAGCTCGCGTGGAACTGTAGTGTGTTTAGGTAGGAATGAAAAATCTATTTTAGATTTTATAGAAGCTAAGAATAATATTATACTAGAGAGACAAGTAGAAGTAGATGGTTATTATGTTGACGGTTATTGTAGGTCTACAAATACCGTTTATGAGGTATATGAGAGGTATCATAAATACCAGAAAGAACGCGATGATAAACGTACATTAGATATTATTAATACATTGCAATGCGAATTTATTGTAATATTTGATAACGATAATGTTGATTATGAGGGGTTAAAAATCACAAAATATGTTTAAGGAAAATATAAACGAGATAGAAATTAAGACTCTAAATGGTTATAAACCGTTTATAGGTATACAGAAGCTCAAAAAATACGCTATTAGCATAAACACTACCACTTTTTCTTTATCGTGTTCGAATGATCACCCGCTGTGTGTAGATATCGATAATTACCGGTTTTTACCTGTTAGTGATCTTAATATAGGTGATAATATCTATACCATAAATGGGTTTGAAGAAATAATAAATAAGTCATTTATAGGTGAAATAGATGTATATGATATAATAGGTGTTAAAGATGAAGAAGCGTATTTCACAAACGGTATATTATCACACAACTGCGAATTCCTCAACTCTGGTGAATCATCTATCGATGAAGAGTTATTTGCTGATATGTCAGCTAAGTGTATAGAAGCTAAAATTATACTTGAAGAAGGTAACTATAAGATTTGGGATGAACCGGACCCGTCGAGAGTATATGTAGCAGGAGTTGATATATCTGAAGGGGTTGGTGTAGACGCTTCTGTCATACAGATACTAGATATAACTGATATAAGAGATATAAGACAAGTAGCTACATATCATAATAGGCATATACCACCTCTCGAGTTTGCTAATAAAGTACACACTATACTACTAAACTGGGGATCTCCACTAGCTCTTATTGAACGTAATAATTGTGGAGCTCAGGTTGTTGATAGACTTGCATTTGATATAGGTTATGAAAAGATTGTATCTTACGGAGCTAAAGCTGCCTTAAGAAGTAGACCACAGATGGGTATGATAGCTCATACTAACACCAAGTATAAAGGTGTAATGAATATGAGATACTTTATTAATGAAGTACGCTCTGTAACTATACAAGATCTTAATACACTTAAAGAGATGCGTGACTTTGTCAGATATCCTAACGGTACCTGGAAAGCTAAGGGTGGTTATCATGATGATAGAGTTATGTCATTCATGTATGCTCTCTTTATATTAGAAAAAGAAATTACAGAGAGATACTTTGATATTTTAGAATTAGACGATCATGGTAAGCCTATGACTATAGAACCTATGGACTTTGGTGTTGCTACCTTTGAAAACGCGACTTCTATATATAATGATTTTGAAGTTGTGGGATTAAATAATCCATACATGACACCGGTTGTTTTCGGTATGGGATATACAGAGCAATTCTCTGAAATGGAAACACTAGCGTCGGAAGGATGGAAACCATATGGCCACTAATCAATATCAACAATCAGTTCTTAATAAATCACGCGTTGATAAGTTTAAACTTGTCTTTCAACTACCGAACGCATTAAAAAAGATTAATAAACGTCAAGATAGAAAAAATACTACTGTATTACAAGATTCATTGCAGTTTTCTATCTATGGTACAGTTGTACCAGCAATAACAGTACCCGCTCTCGAAATCAGATATTCAGGTAGCACGCTCTATAATTCATCTCATAGTAAAAACCCCTACCCTCCTGTAACTGTCAATTTTACAATTGATAACGAATATAATAACTACTGGGTAATATATAAATGGCTTAACTTATTACATAGTGAGTACACAGGTGTATTTGATGCAGATGATTTAATATCTGATGATGTCTTTAAGGATTATCAAACAGACTTAACAGTTTATGGTCTTGATGAATTTAATAACGAAAAAATAAAATTTACTTATACTAAGGCTTTCCCTACAGATATCGGTGGGATAAACTTTAACTACAGAGATGATAGTGAGATTGAATCATCTTTTACATTTGTTTATTCACAGATGCATACTGCTCTTTTAAATTAAAAGTTATACCTAAAAAGTATAAATAATTGTATGGCTAAACGCACAATTAATTCACCCGGGGTAGAGATAGGAGAAGTAGATCTTTCTCTTAGAGTACCAACACCAGCGGGTACAACAGTATATATTACAGGTTATACGGATCAAGGTCCTATAGATGAGGTTTTAACAGTATCAAGCTTAAGTGAGTTTGAGCAAATTTACGGTACACCTAAAACCCCTGCTGAAAGATACTTTTATCAGACTGTAAGAGCAACATTTAACTCAACTGCTTCCCTACTTGTAAATAGACTACCTTATGGTGCTAATACAGGTGAAGGTTTCGGTAGTTCTATATCACTTCTTGCTTACCCAGCTCACGTAATTGCAAATGGTAGTGTTTCAAACTCTATGAGCATTAGTGCTGGTACGTATCTACTTGGTGAACCTACACAGTTTAATATTACACAACAACAGTATCAAGATCTTGTAGATGGATCTCTCTTTAGCTGGAGCGAAACACCAGGTAGTAGCTTCTCTTCTATCGCTGCGCTTTCAAGCGCTGCACTTATTGTTGTAAATAAAGGTCAAACAGTTATTGATGGTAAGTATCAAGGTTATTACTTAGGTCTAGCTGATAACACAAATATTAACCCTGCAACTAATTTTGATGCTATACGTACAGCGTACACGGTAACAATTTCTGCTCCGTCAACCGGATTGGATTCATATGTTAGTGTACCTACGTCGAGATTTGATTTCTCACTTACAGCTACACCAGCATTCGGTAATAATCCTGCTGCTGGTTCTATATCACAAATAATGGAAGAGAAGATAACAGATTATGATACATCTGTTATAGACTTTGCCGATACACTTAATGTTGGTGTCTTCAAACTTAGACAGTCAGTCTTTGCAAACGATGCTACTACTCTATCTTACTTACTTGAAGAAGGTTACAACGGTTCTATTGGATACTACAGACAAGTTAATGACGTTAACGGTGGCGCTCCGATTAACTTCTTCTTAGAGAATGTTGAGAATAATTCAAGAAACGTTGATATTATTGTTAACCCATACATGTCAGATTATTTTGGCGGTATTAAGCTTGATAATAACGGCAAACCTACTAAGAAAATAAGAGTTATTTCCAAGCAACTTGAAAGTGCCTTGAATACACCTTCACTAAGTGCTTATACAGATGCTGGTTGTACATATGCACAGCTCACAGCAGCGGGAACAGCTATTGGTTATGCTGATGCTCTATTCCCTCTCGGTGCTTACGGTGAAGTTAAAATTAACGATAAGAAAGTAGGTGATATTCCTTCTAAGCTTACACGTGCTCTTGATCGTGTTAGAAATGATGAGATTTATAATATCGATATTGTTGCTGAAGCTGGTCTTGGTACAATCTGGACAACAGTTTGCGCAACTCAGTTAGCTTACTTCGATGATACTAAAACAGCTCCAGCAATTGAAGCTCTTAGAACATCAAATGATCTAGGTGCTAATACACAAGCAAGAGACTACTACAGTACAATCTTTAGCTTATTCAATGTATTCTGCGGTCCTATTAAGGATGGTGGTCGTGGTGATGTATTATACGTTGCTGACCCACTTAGACAGATCTTCGTAACAGGTAAAGATTCAAAAATCATTAATACACCAGGTAAGAATTTCTCAACAGATATTTACTGGGCATTAAGACATCAATTCGAGAATGCTAATACATCATACGCTACTACATATGCTAACTATATGAAAGTATATGATAACTATAGCGGACTTTATGTATATATTCCACCTTCTGGTTTCGTAGCTGCTAAAATGGCATCAACTGATTCAGATGTAGGTCCATGGGTAGCACCTGCTGGCTTTAACCGCGGTATTGTTAACGATGCAATGGATATTGCTTTTGCACCTAACCAAAGACAACGTGATGAGTTGTATAAGATTAATTTTAACCCTATAACACGTTTCCCTGATCAAGGTATCGTAGTATTCGGTCAAAAGACACTACTTCGTAAGCCAAGTGCATTTGATAGAGTTAACGTTCGTAGAAGCTTCTTATATCTTGAGAAAGCTACTAAGTCAGTAATGAAGTTCTTCTTATTCGAGAATAACACCTTATTCACAAGAACACGCGTTGTAAATACCCTTAAGCCATTCTTTGAAAGAGTTAAACAGGCTGAAGGACTTTACGATTACCTTATCGTATGCGATGGTCGTAATAATACTGGTGAAGTTATTGATAATAACGAGCTTGTAGTAGATATCTACTTGAAGCCTGTTAAATCTGCTGAATTTATCTTAATAAATTTTTACGCAACTCGCACCGATACTAACTTTCAAGAGTTAGCAGGAGGCTAATTTATACTGCAATAAGAGCCGGCTGATTTATTCAGCCGGCTTTTTTTTGTCTTTCTATATCAAGTTGTATAAATAATAATATGGCAGCGGTGAACCAAAACATACAAAATTTTTATAGAACAGCAGCAGATAGAGACTTTTCTAGAGATTTCCTATTCAGAGTAACAGAGTTAAATATAGCTGGTGTACCACCTATGAGTGAAGGTCAGCTAATTTATGCAAAAACAGCTAACCTACCAGGTAGAAATATAGCTAACGTCGCTGTACCTTATATGGGTTTAAATATTAACGTTCCAGGTGGTGTTACATACCCGGGTTCTGATAGTTACTCTATTACATTTTATCTTGATGCAGACAGCAATCTTCGTACTTATTTTGAAGCTGCTTCCAGATCACTATTTGATGATCAAACATCAACAGGTGGTTACGGTACACCAGATGAAGAATTTTATATTACACTTGCACAACTAGATAAAGGCCTTAATCCAATAAGTAACTATAAGCTCGTAGGTGCATCTCTAAGAAGTGTTAATGATATCGGTTATGCTATTGCTACCGGTACAGGTCAAACTGTCGAAGTAACAGCAACATTTGCATACCACTATTATATTAATCCACCTGTAGCTCAATAATAAACTGTGATAGGTCCGGTTCCATTACGCATATTTCTTCAACGTGATTGGGCTAATGATATACCACTCAAGTTTTTATGGACTATTTCATTTTTTCCGCGTGGAACTGCAGCTGCAACAGAACAATCAGCTAATAGTATTGCTGATATAGGTGATAATATAATCTCTATACTAGATCGATATGAAGGACCTGGTAAGTGGCCTGTAGATACGAGAGTATATCAAAGACAATCAGATGATGCGGAGCTTTATGGTTATATGTTTGCAAGCTCTGTTGCTTTTCCTAACGATGCGTTTAATGTAACTAATTCACAACTAGCTGGTGTAGGAGGTTTTCTACCGGGTTATATAGGTGGAGAAAGAAATGGTTACGGTGGCTCAAATACATTAAATATTTCATTTATCGAGACTAATATAGATATAATTGATAACTTTATTAGACCGTGGATAATAGCAGCTTCTCATAAAGGTCTTATTGAGGATAATAAAGAAGATATTAAATGTGATATTATGGTAAATTTTTATACGAGAGATAAAGATCAACATCTAAGAGGACCAATGAGACCCTTTACTACTCTTAATTTCGAGCGTAGAAAGAGTTTTATTTTTGAGAACGCTGTACCTTATCAAGTAGGTGGTGATCAAATAAGCTATGGAGATCTTAGTGTTGGTGAAGTTACTAAGACGGTAAGTTTTGCATTTACCAACTATTATACTACACCTGTTCTATGAGCTGTATGTTTAAAATTAAAGTACAATTACCTAGCGGTAAGAGTATAAGGGTATCTGAACTTAAAAATAAAGAGTATCAGGTTATTCTCAAGTACTGTGAGAACTCAGATATAGAAGGATTAAATGATTTTTTTGATTCTCTAATTACAGGTGAGTATAAAACATTAGATATAATAGATAAGTTCTACTTGCTTCTAACAATAAGAATGATATTTATAGATCCTGATCTTTCCTTTACTGATAAACACGGGCATACAGTAAAATTTAGTATATCTAATATACTTGAGAAAATTGATCATTTTCAAAACAACTACGATAGTGAAGTTACTATAGCCGGTGGTACTATTGAGTTAGGTCTACCTAATTTAATATATTTTAAAGATATTAATGATGTCTATATTAGCACTATTAAGAATATCAAATTGAATAATAGTATACTTAGTTTTGATAGCTTATCATTAGAAAAAAAGGAAGAAGTACTATCACATTTACCTAACTCTTTATTTACCCACATTAATAAGCATATATCGCATATATCTAAACAATTGCAGTCTTTTGTGTTGATCGAGCAGAATACAGAATTCAACATAGAAGAGATTAATACAGATATTATTTCAAATGAATTTATGGGGTTCTTACTTTCAGTATTCTCGTCAGGTTTGAAGAATTTCTTTGATATTATGTATGCATTTACAACAAAGATTAATATAGACGGTAATACTTTCTTAAATCTCACACCTCTAGACTCTAGAGTTTTAATTAATATATACAATAAAGATATTGAGGACCAAAACAAGTCATTGCAAAATAAAACTCACGAGTAAATACTCTTATGAGTGATATTAAATCTTTTCTTAGTGAACTAAAACAACTTAATGAAAAGGACTGTTTTGATGTATATGTGCCGTCATTAGGTAAGAGTATACCGTTTAAAGCGCTTTCTGTTAAACAACATAAAGACATTGTTAAGACACTATTAAGTGGAATAGAGGGTACTGTATTGGTTACAAAGGTTTTTAATGATATAATCCAAGAAAACTCTCAAGAGACTGTTAATTTTAAACATTACGATAGAAGTAAGATTCTCGTAGAAATAAGACGTCAGAGTATTGGTGATAAGGTTACAATAGATGAACAAGACTATCTAATCTCTAACTTACCTGAATATAGCGCTAAATTTACTGAAACTGCTGAGTTTAAGTATAAAGGTATTGCAGTTAAGGTATGTATACCAACTCTAGAGCTAGACTCTAAGATTACAGAGAAGTGTGCAACTGAGATTTCAAAATTTACATCAGATGAAAAGAAAATAGGTAATTCTATTAATATACTACTTGCTTACGAGTTAATGAAGTTTATTGAATCTATTCAAATTGATGATACAAACATTATCTTTAGTGAGATAGGTACTTATGATAAAAAGAATATAATTGAGAACCTACCACTTAAGCTAAATAACGACATTTTAGAGTTTATAACTAGCTATAAAGAGTACGAGCAAGAATTGTTTACATATAACGGTGGTGTTAAATTGAATATCGACGGTAGCTTTCTAACTAGTGAATAAATAATTATGTAATGTCGTCTAGTGATAAAGATTCTGTTAGTAATTTAGTTAGTGTCTTCTCAGCTTTAAATAAAATAAAGGATGAGCCTAAAGGCATCTCACCACGATCTTCTGTAGTAAAAGATGAAAATGAAAGAGTAAATCCGAATCTTGAAAGTACAGAGATAGAGCGTCTCAAAAAAATAGCTACTATATTTGGACAAACTTTACAAATAGGGTTATTTGCACCTAAACCAGAAGCGCAAAAGTTACAAGATCTAACACCTGATAAGCAAAAATCATTGGGTATAAGCGCGATAGGTGATAAAATTAAACCTATTAAGCAAGAGGGCGGTGGTTTAATGAGCCTATTAACAGGACTCTTAGGATTACTAGGCTTTGGAAATATTAAGTCTATAATGAAAAAAACTCTAGGTTGGATAGGGGGTAAGTTATCGGGAATTTTGAAATGGGTAGGTGGTAAGCTGTGGTCAGGTATTAAATGGTTAACAGGTAAATTATTGTCAAGCGTTAAGTGGATTGGTGGTAAGATGTGGCAGGGTCTTAAAGGGTTAGGTACTAAGGTATCTAGTATAATAGGTGGTTTAGTTAGTAGGATTAAAAACTCTAAGGCTTATAAAGGTCTAATGGGGATTGTTAACTCAGCAGCTTCCGGTATTAAAAATCTATGGAATAATGCTCTTAAAGGTATAAGTGGATTCGTTGATAATTTAGTAGCAGGTATTACTAAGCTTAAAGATGGTGCTTTAAACTTAGTTAAAAAAATACCTGGTTACGATCTCGTTAAAAAAGGTTTTGAGAAGACTGTACAAGCTGGTAAAGCTGTAGGAAGCGCTGCGGTCAAGACTGGTAAGGCTGCTGTTAATGTTGCTGTTAAGAGTGGTAAAGCTGTAGGTGGTGTTGTAAAGGAAGTTGCTGAAGATACGCTAGAAGGCGCTAAGAAAATTGGACAAGGTCAGCTCAGTAAAATAGCTGGTAGGTTTTTAGGTAAGGGTGCTCGTGTTGTAGGTGGGTTTTTAAAGAGAATACCTCTTATAGGTCCGCTCATAACAGCGTTGTTTACTGCAGGGGAGATTAGAGATCTTGAAAAGCAATATACAGAAGGTAAAATAACTCTTGATGACTTACAGTATAAAATAGGTAAGGCTGTCCTGTCATCCGTTACAGGTTTAGGTGGTGCTGCTATTGGTGCTACGTTAGGATCTCTCTTAGGGCCTGTTGGTACTATTATAGGCGGTATTGGTGGTGATTTCTTAGGCAAATGGGTAGGTGACTTACTTGTAGAGAAGTTAATGTCGCCAGATATGGTTAAAAAAATAGGTAGTTATTTCCAAAAAGATCGCGGTACACCGACGACAGATAAAGATAATAAAGAATTTAGTGCCTTGTTAAACCAAGATGAAATGCAGGATTTCTTAGTTCGTAACGGACAAGTTTATAAATTTAATACTAGAGATGAAGTGTTAGGTATGAAGACAGGTGGTGCGATCGATAATTTACTCAAATCGCAAACAGATAGCGCGATGGTAGATAGTATAGTATCACATAATAAATTTAACAAAACAGCATTAATAGAGCAAATTAAAAGACAAGATACAATGATTGAATTATTAATGCAACTTGTACGTAAGCCTTCTGGTGGTTCTGTTATAAATCACTCAAGTAGTAATAATGTATCATCCTCTAATTTTAGAGACGCTTACAGTTCACAAACCCTCGTAACTAATTAATTTATATGTCTGAATCTATTTACGCAACGACTAAAAACGATGAATCTGCTGATCTAGTTCTCGGTAGTGACAATACTAACGGTAATATTCAATTAGTACCAAAACAAAAAATTATTGATGTCCGTAGTGATTTTGTATGGTCCATTTCACCTAAAAGAAATGCATTACAGAATATTCCTTCTGTTTATCTTGTTGAACGATCTCAACAAGCAAACTCACTTATTTCTTCTGCCTTATATTATATAACAACCTTTTTAAATAAAACTGGAATAGGTGGTATGGATACCTTACAAAAAGGTTCACAGGATAAAATTTTAACATCTATAGTAAAAATTCTTAACGGTACTCTCGGTAATAAGACATCAGCCAATTTCGAGGAGTCTATTAAAAAATTACAAGACAAAATCAATAAACTAATTAGTAACAAAGAGGATACTGTTCTGTTAAATACAGATACGCTCAAATCGTATATAGGTATTTACCTTACAAAAAAAACAGGATTTCATTATGTGTTACCTTACTTTGGTAATAATTCTTATTCTATTACAAACAGTTGGGCTCAACAAGCGCAACAACCTACTCTTATAGCTTCTAATTTGGTAAATGAAATGATGGGAGCAGTAGACACAGCTGCTGGTGCTTTAAATATTTTCCAACCTGGGACCTTTATAGAAAAGCCTAGATATTTTCAGTATCCTACAGAAGGTGAAAGTATAACTGTAACATTTCCGCTTCTCAATACATATAATCCTTATAACAATGCATTACCGTATCAGCAAAATTATGAATTGCTCTGGATTCTAGCTTATCAAAATAAACCATATAGAACATCATTCTCGAGAATTATTCCACCTAAGATATATACTCTTACTATACCTGGTGTTAAGTATATGCCTTATTGTTATATAAGTAGTATGAGTATTGACTTTCAAGGGACTATAAGAAATCTTGATGTAACCTTACCTACAGGTCAAGCAATAAAGACACCTATACCTGAAGCGTATAGTGTATCAATCACATTTACAGGTCTATTAGCTGATATCGGTAATATGATGTCATCGAAAGATTTTGGCTTTAAAATTAACACAAGTTTTAGATAATGAGCGGAAACCTACAAAAAAATATACCTAATTTACCTGCTCTTGACACCACAAGGTATGAAAATATATTTAAAGTTCATATTGTAGAAAATGGTCCAAGAGATTCTTATTATTTTTATAATATTCTTAATAAGGTAACAATACCGGATAATATAGATCAAACACTATTAGGTACAATATCACTGAGTAAAAAATTACCGTGGACGACGTTATCATATCAATTATACGGTACTATAAGCCTATGGTGGTTAATATTTTTGTTGAATAAACCGAAGAATATATTTTATGCAGAGAGTGGTAATCAATATAAATATTTCTTACCTGTATATGTCGATTCTATTATAAACAATATATTAGGTCAAGTAGAGCAATGAGTGGTACTTCTAATATTAATAACAGTGTTTATAAGTTTGAGCTTGCTCTTGTAAACACGAAATCGGGAGAAGAGATTTATCTACCAATACCGAAAGGTGCTGTGGAATATCTTGAAATAGAAGATTCTTTAGCTAATTTTGGTCTTGTAGGTTTATGTAAGATATCTAACTTCTATAGTATACTTCAACAGCTAAAGGTAATGGATGTTACTGGTATAAATTGTATGTATATTAGTATTAAAAATATGGACTTTGCTAAGGATGATAATCCAAAAACAAGTATAGATTTCCTTTCTTTAATAACAAAAAATACAGAAACATCAAAAAATATTATAGATAAATCTGTAAATTTTAAATTTGAGGATTACTTTATAGCTCGTACTCGTATGGAATCTATCATTGAAACTAATATAAATTTATCTACTGTAGGTACACCCGGTGAACTTATATTTAGACTATTTAAACTAAGTAATGCTGAATCGGTTGTGGCAGATACAGATGTATCATTTATATCTAACGGTGATATAGCAGATAAATTAGTTATACTAGAAGATGATGACATTAAAGTATCTATTAGTAGTTTTTATGAAGGTGATAAGGTTAAATCTATTTACGACTTAATAACGGAATTATATAAATATTGCTCTTACCCTGAACACGGACCCGCAGTAATTTCCACGACTAATATAATTGATGAAAGGGGTGAAAAAAAGAGAAAGATTACACTACGACCGTTTTCGAGTTATATATCAGGGTTTTATGATCTATATAGTCGTAAAGAAATTGACCTATCTAAATATGTAACGGAAGAGTTTATTGTAGGTGATGCGTCTTCAAGTTCTGCTTTAAATACAAACTTTATAGATTCTTTTGAATTTATACGAGTAGATCAAGGTGATGTATTAGCAAATAAATGGATAGATTATATAATACCTGGTAGTGGAACAGATATTACTAAAACAGAAATAGGAACCGTTCTATATACCAAGACAAAAGAAGAATTCTCGCGGAAACTATTAAGCAACTACAGTCCTAATTTACCAGATAGAGATTCTGAAAAAAATATAAACACACAGGTAGTCAATAAGAGAGTAGGGTTAGATAATATATTAATAACTAAGTATGTTCAAAATGCTCTTATGAAGAGCTTTATTTATGATAATACAGCTATTACGTTTACTGTTCAAGGTAATACGTACCGTGAAGCAGGTAAGTTTATTAGAATAAAGTCAAAAGATTTAAATGATGGTAGTAGTGACCCTGAAACAAAAAGTGTTGATGGTTATTGGTTTATATTATCAGTTAAGCATATATTTAAAGGTGATTTTTATACAAATGAATACGTTTGTGTAAAATTGCATTCTGGCGGACCATCACAAGCTAATACTCCATTATTGGACCCACGGAATCTGCCTAATAGATCACCTTCTAGAAGCCAGATTTTTGGTGTTCTGAGCACCCAGGGTGAACGCCCCGGTGGTGAACCAGAACTTCCATCTGGTGATGGTGTAATAGAAGATCAAGATATCTTAATTGGACCAAAAACAGATTCAGAAGCTTCAGGTGTTGGACCACTTCTAGGTTCTCAAACACGTACCTAATATTTTTAGGATTCTTTACTATATAACATAATTAATAAAATATGATAATATACTCGCACAACTTACATGAAAAGCTTTTTGGTTATGCAATTTCACGAGAGTTTATTAAGTATCAATCACCATTTTGTGATTTATTAGATGATCCTACACTCGCGTTGGATTTTGATCTAGCTATAAATTTTAATCAAGCTCTGAACGGTAATACTACGGCTCGTGAAAACTTCACCAATACCTTAATATTGTGTAGTACTGATTTAGACGTATCAACACTCGAGTTTTATAAAAGTAAAATGGAAGCATACCCTGTATTCTTTCCTGAAATTACACGTATCAATTATACGTTTGCAAACTTAAATAGGTTACCTAGTGATAACGGTGGGTTTATTGATAAGTTAAAGAATGCTGTTAAAGATTGTCTCAATTCACCGTGTAACTTATTCACTCAATCATCAAATACTGTAGGAAAGCTTGCGCAAGGTACTCTATATGCAACTGATGGTACTACTCTACCTATAGGTGAACTTAAAGATATTACATCTACATTTACAGGTGGTATAGATGCTACGATCTTTAATAAGATACCAGAGATTTTCCAAAAAAGTATTGTAAACTTAAAACAAATAGGAAAAAACGCGTGGTCAGAATCTTTAACTATGCTTGCAGGAGATGATTTGCCGACTCTTGTAGCAAAAGCGCAAAACGGTGAGTCGTTAAGAACAAGTACAGCTGGTTATAGATATACCCCTGATATAAAATCTTATTTAGATTTAAGTGAGGCTGCTTCTGACTTATTAGGAAATGTTGCAGCTGATTTAGGTGATTGTTTCAGACGTTATCAGCAAGCAGTTAGATATAACCCGTATGACCCTAAGCAAAATCAATCTTCTGTTTCAAAAGGACCTATAACTGACCAAGTAAACGGTACAACGTTCTACCGTACTGGTTTCGGTCAACGTGTGGGAGGTAATACTGGTGGGAGACTGGAACCTAACTTATCTGTACCTGGTACAGGCAATAAGCAACCGAAAGAGCCCTCAAAAGACTCGTTTGTTACACAAGTTTACGACTTTAGACCCCCGGGTCGTGATGGTGATGGTGAATTAACGGTATATTCAGCATTACTTGAAGGTAATACATTTATTACTGATACAACCAAGGATAGTAATACGGAGGTTGGTAAATCTGCTTTTACTAAAAATGTGCCTTACATACCGCCAAACTCCTATAATGCATATAAGCGTTTAATAAATGAAGGTAAGACTAATAATACTAATCTTAGTAAATTAGATAAAAATAAAATTAATAATGGTTTTGCTATGAATTTAACTTATTTAGCTAAGTTGCTTGGTAACGACTTTGATGAAACAAAAATACGCGAAATAGTAATGAATGGTAATCAGAGTGATAAGTGGATTTATGCTGAAATAACACCAAATATAGGAACAAAACAAATAGTACAACTTATCGATACGAATACAGCGAAAGGCTCAGAGACTGCTATTGACTTAACTGTTTATGCCTGGAATCAGATATTTACAGAAAATAGTATACAAGGTAAAGAATATACACTCGACCTAACGGATCAAGATGGTGATGTCAAAGCGTATGCATATAGCGGTGCACCTTCTATGTATGCGAAAGTTAGATTTATTGTTGGTAAAGTGGGTGATGATAATACTCTTAAGCTTGTAACTGTTAGATCAAAATCAGGTGTTACAGCGCAAGTAAATAGCTTATATCAAACTAACTTCCAAGGGCTTATTAACGATTTAGAAGCAACAGGTTATGTAATTAAGAATATGAGTGGATATAACAAACGAAACATAGCTGGTACAGATAAACCTAGTTTTCACTCTTATGGTGCAGCAATCGATATTAATGCGGCTGAAAACCCTCTAGGTTCTACTCTTATTACTGATATGCCTAGTAATATTGCTGAAATAGCTAGCAACAATTGTCTTGGATGGGGTGGAAACTGGCGTAGTGTAAAAGACGCTATGCATTTTTCTGCATCTAACACAGAAGGTGGGTGCTTTGATGTACCTAGAGGCGATATTATCACAAATAGTTTTTAAACATCAATAGGAGGTTCTGCAGTTTCTGCTTTACCCATCAACTCTTTCATTATTTCCTTACGTGACAATAAATGTGTGATATTATCTTGGGTATTTTGTTTTTCTTTAGACTCAATATCATCTGTTTAATATCTTTAGTAGTTTTATTTTTCTCTAAAGAAATATAGATTTTATTAAGTGATTCCATACTTGCAGAAGAAGCTTTAAGTAGCTCAGCAAAAGCAGCTACATCTTTAGCATCCGGCGCGGAAGAAATATAAGCTTGTACATCATCAATGATATCCAAAGATTTTTTAATAAGCTTACCAGAATTTTTAATAATAAACTCTTCTAATTTTTCTTTAGTAAGCTCATCTTCTGGTTCTTTTTTAGATAACGCTGTTGTACTCTTTAATTGTGTAAGTATATCACCTACAATAAAGTCTAGATCTTCTTCCATTACCGTTATTTAATCTTGATTTTAAGTTATCAAGTAATATAATATAATTATGACTACGACAGATATTGTAATTAATGCGAGACTTAAGTTTAAGCGTGTTCACCCGGATGCTAAGCTACCTACTAAGAATAATGCTTCCGACACGGGATACGATGTCTCAGCAGTGGAAAACAAGGTGATTCCAGCACGTGGTAGTGCTGTTGTTGATGTAGGTCTTGTTTTAGCTGATATTACACCAGGTTACTGGTTTCGTGTAGAAGGAAGAAGTGGTATGGGGTTTAAACACGGTGTTCAACCGCATTTCGGTATCATCGATAACCAATATCGCGGTGAGCTTGGCGTAAAATTGTATAATCAAACTGATAAAGATTATACTGTTACTGCAGGTGATCGTATTGCGCAGTTTGTAGTATATAAAAACTATAATACTGTCATTGAAGAAGGTGAAGTAGAGGATACTATTAGAGGAGATAAGGGATTTGGCTCTTCTGGTAACTAATACAAAAACATGGACAATACAATAAAAAAAGGGCTACTAGAAGGAATCTGGTGCGAAAAATATAGACCATCAAAACTTGATGATCTTATTCTATCAGATAGAACGCGTGAGATTGTACAAGGTTATAAGGATGAGATTCCTAATTTACTGTTTGTAGGTACTCCTGGTACAGGCAAGACGACTCTTGCTCGTATTATTGTAAATGATATACTTAAGTGTGATTTCTTGTATATTAATGCTTCTGATGAATCGGGTATTGATACTATTCGTCATAAGGTAACGAGCTTCTCACAGACTAAATCGTTTGATGGTAAAGTAAAGGTTGTAATACTAGATGAAGCGGACGGATTGACCGCGCAAAGCCAAGCAGCTCTACGTAATACTATGGAGTCGTTTGCTAAGTATACACGATTTATACTTACAGCTAACCATAAGCATAAGATTATACCCGCTCTTCAGTCCAGATGTCAATCACTTGATATTAAGCCTACAATTGAGGATGCTGTTAAGAGATGTTATAATATTCTCAAGTCGGAAGGTATTGAAGTTGATGATCTACAGAAGAAAAAGTTTGTAGAGCTAGTTAAAGCTAACTTTCCTGATCTTCGTAAGACAATTAACGAAATTCAGAAGAACTGTATAGGTAATGTTCTGTGTATTACTAATATTAGTGTAGATACAGAACTACTTGATACTATTTTTACAGGTGTAAAGAATAAAGATACAATGTCACTACGAAAGTATCTTATTGAAAATGAAGATAGGTTTTATAATGATTATGATAGCTTACTGCGTAGCTTTCTTAACTACGTCTATACATCTGCTATAGCTGATAACAAAAAGAAAGAGATGATCGCTGTAATTGCTGATCACTTGTGGAAAGCTGCATTTATTTTAGATCATGAAATTAATGCTTTTGCTTGCTGGATTACACTTGAGCGGATTGCTTAAGCTTTAACCAGATCACCAAGATATTGGTGTGTATATGATGCTACTGCCGGTGAAGGTGTTGCTTGAACAGATGGTAAAGTGGTGTTATCTGTAGGTAATGTTCTTTCAGTATCGGAAAGCTTACCATCTCCTCTATCTGTCTTGTTAGCAATATTATCACTCTTATCAAGTTCTTTGGGTTTTATATTAACATTATTCTTACGTATAACGGCATCAGGTACCGGTAGTAAATTAGGGTAATATGTTTCAGGTTGACCAAATTGTGGTGCAAGTGTAATATGATGTGAATATCTACCACCACCATTATCTAATGCTAATGATAGTTGTACATCTGTTGAAGAAGTTTGAGGATTACCAGGGTATCTTTGTCCGTTAATATCATTAATACCTACAACTCTGACATGAAGCCCTGTTGCAAGCATATCTTCAATCATGTCTTTGGTATTTTGACCTAATTGCTTATATTGATCTGTTGTTTTAAAGTCATCATTAAACTTAAACACATCACCTACGAGGAATCCACCTCGTTCAAATCGTCTCAAATAATTCTCGACAAGCGTTAAATACTTTTTTGCCATACATTTATTTATGTCTTTATTAAATAATTATATGGAATTTGACATATTAGTTGAACAAATACTTGAAGAGGCTGGAGGTCGATGCACGAAAACCACAGGGCAACAATCATCTTCACGTAAAGATAAAAAATATATGCGGTGTGTTAAGACTAAAACAGGGTATAAGCGCGTTCATTACGGTGATCCTAATTTACGCATTAAAAAATCTAATCCTAAAAAACGTAAATCATTTAGAGCGAGACACAAATGCTCTTCCGCTAAACCTGGAACTCCTAAATATTTTTCTTGCAAGAATTGGCTTATTGCAGGTCTTCTGGTTCCTGCTGGTTTATTATTGAATAGCCTTTATGCTGGGATTTACGCTTAAAGGCACTTCGTAAGTTTGAATAATCTATATTTTTACTAGTACAATATTGCTTAAGAAATCTTGTACTTATTATTTTACCATCTGGTTCTTGTATAGTATAAAGCTTAGCATTAGAATTAGGAATATGCTTATTTATAGCTCTATATTTTTGTAAGTGTTCTTTAATTTTTTTATCTTTACCTTGATAATTCATAGTTAAGTTTAATCTCTTTATCCAGCTTCTAAGAGTGGGACATGTTACATGTAAATCGCTTGCAATATCTTTTAACATTCTATCACTCTCAAGACTCTCCCTTATAAACGAAGCTACACGTTGTATTTTTTTATCTGTGGTTGCTAGCATGGAATTTATTTGCTTGTTCTTTTTTTCTAAAAATTTATCTATACCTAGAAGTTGTTTGATATTATCTACAGAAGGTGGCTGATTACCACCTTCCGTTACATTACATAGTGTACCTTCGTTATATATTTTTCTACCATATAGAGATATAAGATTACTTTCTTCGAAAAGAGCTTCTTCGTTAGATAAATTTTCTTGTACGATTTTAACATCTATTATTTGATTCTTATTTACAGCAGAATTAAGTTTGTCTTTTAAGACTTTATTAACAGCTGTATTATGCAGGGTGAAATTCCGTAAATGGTGATGCATACGTGAACCTTTACCCTTACCTATATAAACAGGTACTCTATCTACATAGATACAATAAACGTAATATTCTTTCATATATTTATTATTTATAAAGATTGGTACTTTTTATATAAAGATTGGTACCGCTAAACTTTGATTAGTTTAATAAATAAATATATGCCATACATTAGAAAGAACCGTTGTGTTTATAAAAAAGATACCGGTAAGAAGGTAGGCTGCTCTACATCTACCTTTAAGGCTAAAAAATATCTTACTACACTTAACATGAAAACATCTAATGAAGAAGAAATAGAAAATTCAACAACCAAATTAACACAAATCGAATTACTAGAAAATCTTAGAGATTGGTTTGCTCCTCAAACAGATAAAAAGGGTAAAAAATTTAGAGGTTGGGTAAATTGTAAAACGGGTGGACCGTGTGGTCGTAAAGATACATCAAAAGGTAGCTACCCAGCGTGTAGACCAACAAAAGCGCAATGCAACACGATAAAAGGTAAGATGTATAAGAAGACAAGCTCTAAACGTGTTAATTGGAAGAAAACAAAGAAGAAAGATTAAACTATGGAAACATTTGATGAATTATACAAGATGGTACTTGAAAAAGTTAAAGGTAGAGGTAAAAAGAAAGTCTCGAAAGTAAGATTAAGTGTCAATCTAAAGCAAAAGCTAAATATGATGTATGGCCCAGTGCTTACGCTAGTGGTTATGTTCAGAAATGTGTAAAACGTGGAGGTAAGATAAAATAGTATGTCAATTAAGTTAAACATAGTAAGACCAACAACAGAAGTAGAGGTTGCTCTACGTAATGGGTATCTATATAAGGATATTGGTTTTGATTTAGTTAATTCATATACAGATAATGTAGAGCTATATAAAGATAATGAAAATAAAGATCTTAAGCCAATATATGATGCAAACTCTGTTTTAAACGCTATAAAGAACATTGTAACAACATCACCGGGTGAGAAACTACTTAACCCTACATTTGGTGTTGATCTTAGAGATTATCTTTTTGAAACTGTTTCTGAAACACGTGCGTTTTTTATTGGCACAGATCTATATAACGGACTTGTAGATCAAGAGCCTCGTGTTAGTATAGAGAGAATTGATATTGTTGCAGTTAGTGATGAGCAGCAATATGAGATTGATTTAAACATATCTATACCTTCCCTTAATATTAATAGTATATCTCTGAGAGGTATATTAAATAATGACGGATATACCTTCGTATGAGCATTAAAAATTTTACAGAATTCAACTTACCATCAAACGCTTATACTACCTTCGAGGCAGATACGCTTAAGAGTTTAATTATAAGCAGATTGAATGAAAATGAAGTATTCAGAGATCAAAACTTTGAAGGTTCAAATATAAACGCCTTTGTTGATATAGTAGCGTATATGTATCATGTACTTATTTTCTATCTCAACACCACAGCATCTGAGAGTAATTTCAATACAGTATCTTTATACGAGAATATAAGTAAGCTTGTCTCACTTCTCAATTATAAACCATTAGGTAAGCAGACATCTCTAGCTACATTATCTTTATCTGGTACATCTAATATTATACCTAATGCATACACCTTACAAAGATTTTCTTTTATTAATGCCAACGGTATAAAATATACAACTATAAAAGATATTTCGTTTGAGAAAACTACAACGAGTAACGAGTCATTATTTATTAGTAATAATATATTAATGCAGGGTACAACTATTGAAGCTCCAAGCTATTTCAGTACTGGTGAGAATTTCGAAACTGTTATTGTAGTTGATTCAATACAGGAAAATGATAGAGGCTTTATTGCTGATAATAGCTTTTCAATATTTGTAAAGAGTTCCTTTGATGATAAGTGGTATGAGTGGTTTGAAACATCCTCTCTATATCTTGAACAACCAGATGCAGAGCGATATGAGAAACGTTTAAATGAAAATAATAATTATGAATTTAAGTTTGGTAATAATATTACTGGTAAAGCGCTTAAGTTAGGAGAAGAAGTTAAAATTTTCTACATACAATCCGATGACGTACAAGGTCAAATTGGCTCTAATGTACTTAACCAGTATAGATTTAACTTGTATAATTCTACTACCTTTTCGGAGATATCACAAGATATATATAGCAATCAGATTAATCTTATATTACCTATTACACTACCGTATCTACTGCCTGCCAATAAAAATAACTCGTCACCTATATCAGAGGCTGAGACTGTGGATCAAATTAGAGAAAACGTACCCAAGCTATTCACATCTCAAGATAGATTAGTAACAAATGGTGACTATCGTTATTTTATCGAAAGAAACTTTAACAATGTAATAAAATCGATACAGGTATTATCAAATAATGAATATGCTTCTGGTTATTTAAAGTACTTTTACAATATAGGTGTTAACAGATCTAACGATGATTGTCGTGTATTACTAAATCAAGTAACGTTTGCTCCTTCAACAAACTTTAATAATGTTTATATCTTCACTGTACCCAAAATATCTACTATCATTAACGAGCAGATACCTAACTACTTAAATTCTTCACAAAAACAATTTATTGTTAATGAGTGCAATACAAAGAAGGACATTACACACGCCGTTGTGCCTATGGATCCTATCTATAAAGCATTTAACTTTGGATTACAGCTTACTGGTGAACAAGAAGATATAAGCTTGAAAGATAATACATATCTCGTTATTAAGCGTGATATTAATATCAGTATTAATAGTGTCGCTCTTAAAAATCGTGTACAAACTATTATAAAAAACTACTTCGATGCTGTTCAGTTAGGTGATTTAATCGATATATCTATAATTACTAACGATATTTTAAATGTAGAAGGAATTAAGTCTGTTGCAACAAGACGAATTGATACCGGTTATGAAGTACCTGGTATAAGCTATATTGTATGGAATCCATTATATGAACAAGATGATGTAATATTTACATCACAAAACTATAAGTTAGAAAACTTTATGTTTGCTTACTTTTATGAGATATCAAATCTCTTTTCAAAAATAATTGTTGAAAATAATGAATAATACTGTATATAATTACTTCGATACATATAACTACACCGGTACCTTAGCTACAAGTAGCTACGCTTTACCGTTTGCTGAATTTACTTTTGTACCGCAGTTAGATAATACTATAACATCTCAGTTTTCGGATAAGAGAATCATTTGGAATTTTGGTGATGGTACAATAGTAGAGAGTGTTACAGCTACACACGCATATAGCTCACCAGGTAGTTATGAAGTAACATCCGCTTTGTATGATGAAGCGGGTAATAGTTATTTGAATACATTTTATCAAACAGTTGATGTTTATGATTTTATACCTTCTAATATTAGTATATCAGTGGATAATACACAGGAATACGTATTGACAGCAAGTAGAATAAATTCACCAATATATGTAACGAATAGTCTTTCCTACAACGTATTATCAAATACATCTGATAATAAGAGTATTGTTCCGTTTTGCTCTGGTTGTGATAATGATTATTTTTATCAAGGTATTATTAATAAACCATATGGTCATTTATATTCCTTTTCTTCTTTCTACTTACTAGCATCAGGTAGTAATAACACAACAGAGTTTGTTGAGATATCAAGTTTTAAAACGATAACCACACCGTTATATTGTAAGCTGTCTTCCAGTGAAATCATATTTACAGATAGTTCAGATACAGAAGCTTTCTTTTGCGGTTTAACAGGTTATAACACAGTATACTTTAAAAATGATAATACTTTTAATCAGTTAAATTTATTGTTTGGTTATGAATCCGGTTCATTAAAAAATTACAACAATACTAGTACTGTAGGTCTATGCGCTAAGGTTGTACCTAATACAAGTTTTGATCGGCTCGATATTAGTTCTAACGGTATAACTAGCGAAGGTAATACCTCAGATCTATTCCCGATAGGTAAAAATAAATTCGCTAATACTAAAGTGGGGTTCGTTGTTAAATTTAAAGATTCTTTAAATTTTTCTAATAAATCGACAGGTTTGTTAATTTCACAAGGATATCCAAGGAGCCCTATCACTACAGAACTATCTGATCCATTATTGACAGAGAATGATTTTATATTAATAATAGATTCTCCTTTAAATATTGTTTTAACAGACGGTACCACAGTATATGATAACGTAACTTTTTATTCTAATTATAAAAATATTAAGACGTTACAATATGGTTCTTTGAAGGGTTATTTTATAGCAGATTTACCCCTTACAACTAATGTCTTTATTTCTGCTACATATAAAAATCAGCTTTCAGGTAGTAACACTATATCAGGTACATCTAATACTTTCAATATATACCCTAAAGATTATTATAATATAACTAAAAAAGGTGAAGACGTTGATATGACTCAACAATTTAAAGATATAGCGTTTCAACCGTTATTCTTAGATTCTCCGGTATTGTTTAATGATTTTCTCGGTAGTATGGTTGGTAATCTTTCTTCTAAAGTAGGTGACACACTTGGTAAGAGAACATATGAAAAGATACAAAACTTTACAGACAATACTAACGCTATTGATTATGCCAATATTCAAAGTGTAGCAGGTATGCTGCAGTCTACAGGTAATACAAATATACAGTTCAGTAAATCTAACTATTTATACCCTTCTGAAATAGGAAGGCTTATAGATTTACTATCTATTAACTTTAATCGTCTACGTGGTGCGTCTGAAACCTTTAATCAAGACTTCAAAACATTTGGATACCAGGATCGTGAAACGTATGGTAAGAATCTAGGGAATGAAGTATCTACATTTACTTATACCGTTACAGCTGGTACAAACTTAGTAGCGTTTGAGAGGTATAGTGGTAAGTTTACACTTCTTAATACTACTATACCGCTATGTGCTTCAAGTGTTAGTACGTTTGCACAAGGTTCCTCTGTATGCTATAAACTAAGCAGTTATAATGATACTTGGGGTTGGGGATTAGTGTTACCGGGTGATTTTACCGTGTATGATATTACGAGTAATTATTTCTTTTATGAACATATAGAAACTATAGCGGATGTAAATAAAAATAGTATTATAAATTATGATGATGTGACTTTATCGCTTAATACACCTCTTACTTCTTATGTTGAGTGGTCACAACCGGAAGGAATCATTTCAAATATTCTATCAAATCAGTTATATACTGGCCTGAATCTATTTAGTTAAATAAATATAATTGATGATCAGTGAAATTACGTTTAGTACTAGTGTAGTTAAAAATTCTATTACAAATAGTGATGCGACTATAACAAGTGATAACACTCAACCGTTTTCTTTTCTTGAGTTTATAAAAAATACTAATGTAAACTACACCCCTGATGAATATAATAATTTTTATCTAAACTATTTAAAGGAGTGGGCAGATTATACTAATAATAAAAATAATAATCACAATGTTAATTTTATTCAACTATATGTTGAATTTTTAAAAGATTTAGTTGTAACATACTCCACACAAAGTGAGTTAAAGTTTCTTTCTACACTAGATTACTCAGATCCGGTTGATTTGGATATAGCTATACCTATTTTTGTTGAAAAGATAAGACAAATTATTATCTACTATAAAGAAAAACGCGACGAGTCTAAGTATGTAGTTGATAAGTTAAAAATTAAAGGTAGTGCTAACTCTATTGAGAAGGCTATATTTGAAAAAATATATAGTTATATCTTTTCAACAGAACAACAACCTCAGTATACACTCTTTAACTTATCTCTTTCTACTATTGTAACAGAAATGCAAATTAATGTAGAGGAATTTGTTGATGTTTATGGTAATTATTTTGATATACCACGAACTACTACGGATGCAGCAACACTACGTGATGAATTATATCAAAATAATATCAATAGTATAGAAGTAGAAGACTATTTTGGTGTTGTTAGTTCTAGTGATGTATTTAAGTCACAATTCTTCTTGTTAGAGATACCACTAGCTGTTAATTATGCTGTAACAGTTGATCTTATTTGTGATCCTACTAACCCTATACTTCTATTAGATAATGAAGTTACAAATAAATGCGGTTTTAGTCAATCTGATAGGGATAACCTTAAAAAAGAATTAATTAGCAAGTATATAGGAGTAGATTTTTACTATACAAGTACACTAAATAATACTTTATGCTCTGGTAAGTTCATAACTGCGCAAAACCCTGCTACTAACATTGTAAACTTACAAGCTGCAGATACAGCAACAGTTCAATCAAATGAAATAAAACTATTACGGGATTTAGGACTGTTCTTCAAGCCTGATACTTACGGTCTATTTCAATTAAACAGTAAAAACTTTACTTATAGTATTGACACAACAAAACTACTGCCTGAAAGCGTTTATATATACC
>Ga0105104_10000819_pt1 | contig 24148 bp, 19 predicted proteins | sample PPLLaktember2015_3_FD_87034 | JGI IMG/M metagenome (GOLD analysis project Ga0105104, IMG submission 87034) | Freshwater sediment microbial communities from Prairie Pothole Lake near Jamestown, North Dakota, USA - PPLs Lake P7 Core (6) Depth... | ecosystem: Environmental > Aquatic > Freshwater >...
CTAATGTCGAGGTGCGGCAGTACACGAACATAAACCTCTCAATTTTTGTGCGATTTTTGGTAGTGGTGAAGTTGAAGTGATTTGAAGTATAGTAATGGCATGATAGCAAAACTTATTGTTTATTAATGCCGAAATTGCGGTGGCCAAGATATAGTGAAAAACGGTCACAATGCGAGTGGCAGTCAACAATACTGGTGCAAAGACTGCGGAAAACGCGGCGTTCTCGAGCCGAAACGTGGATACTCCGAAGCCCAAAAAGAACAGATCTTGGCAGCCTACAGTGAACGTTCCAGTATGCGCGGCATACAACGAACCTTTGGCGTGAGTCGTCCGACACTGGTATCCTGGCTAAAAAAGAACGAAACCAATCCAAAACTTGAAGACACACTGGTGCCTGCCGAACCTGAAGATGTGCTGGAAGCAGATGAAATGTGGTCATTTGTCTACGAAAGATGGAACAAACGCTGGGTTTGGACGGTGAGGTGTCGCCGGACTCGCCAGATCGTAGCCTTTGTCATCGGTGATCGTAGCGAGGCCACCTGCCGTAGGCTTTGGGAACAAATTCCACAAGCCTACAAAGCTTGCCAAAGCTACCGCGATTTCTGGGAAGCGTATCAACTCGTCTTTCCAGAAGAGACCCACGAGTGTGTGGAGAAAGGGAGCGGACAAACAAACCACATGGAGCGTTGGTATAACACCTTGAGGCAATCAAGTGCACGGTTCGTTAGAAAAACATTGTCCTTTTCAAAATCTGACACAATGCACGAAATTGTTACCAGACTTTTTATCATTCGGCACAACCTATCACTTGTCACTTAACCACTACCCGATTTTTTTCATTATCTCGCTATATCACTATGATAAATGAAGACTATCCAAGGATTGTCCTCTTTGCCCAGAAAGGGACAAGTGTCAGGAATCCTTGAATGTCAAGATATGCATAATCAAACAGTATTTCATACAGACTCTGTAAATTGGTTTGTCATATTCTTAATATGACATTTGTCGCTTGAACTTTATCGCGCATTTTGCTACTATGTTATCGCTAACGTTAGCGATAACATGAAAACCAAACAGGTCACTCTCTTACAAGTCGCCAGAGAAGCGGGGGTCTCTACTCAAACTGTGTCTCGCGTCATCAATAACAGACAGGAAATCACCCCCGAAACACGCCAGCATGTCCAGGAAGTTATCAACCGCCTTGGTTACCAGCCCAACGCAATCGCACGCAGTCTGAGCCAGCGGCGAAGCCATACATTGGGCGTTGTCGCTTCCGGCTTGGAATATTATGGGCCATCGAGCAGCCTGATCGGTGTTGAGCAGGGGGCAAATCAGCATGGTTTTTCAATTCTTTTGCATCTTTTGCACCAGCCCGAAAACGATAATGCCGAACAGATTGTAAATGGTCTCATTTCGCGCCAGGTGGAGGGAATTATTTGGGCAGCGCCCGAAATTGGGAACAATCGTGCCTGGTTCCGCGAAGTTGTCCATAGACTTGCGATCCCAATCATTTTCCTGAGTACACCGTCCAATGGAGTTTTACACGTTGTCGAAGTGGATAATAGAAACGGGGGTTATTTGGCGACCAAGCATTTATTGGACCGAGGCTACCGGAAGATCGGTCTGGTTGCCGGACCTTTGACCTGGTGGGCGGCAAGTGAGCGTCGCGGCGGCTGGCAGGACGCCCTTATAGCCGAAGGGATTTCGTTCAGTGATTCCCAGATCGTAGAGGGGCATTGGTCAGCAGAAAGCGGCGAACGCGGTTTTTATGAGTTACTGGAGAAATTCCCGGAGGTTGACGCTGTCTTTGCCTGCAACGATCAAATGGCTCTGGGATTGATGCAAGGCGCGCGCCGGCTGGGAAAACGGATACCGGAAGATCTGGCTGTTGTGGGTTTTGATGATGTTCCCGAATCTGCGTTTTATTGTCCTCCCCTAACTACGATCCGGCAGGATCTTTATGAACTGGGTCACATGGCAGTTCAGAATTTCCTGCAAATAAGGAATGCTGAACAAAGAGGTGAGTCCCTCACTCCGCAGACCACCTGGCTGCAACCTCAACTTGTTGTGAGAGAGAGCACATAGCTGCTTGGAAAAGGAGCATATCATCACAAGAAATTCCATAGCTCAGTCAGCTTATGTTTGAAAATTGCATAAATAAAAGAAGCGTTTATCCCACGGCTGCGAACCCAGATAAACGCTTCTTGGCGGCGGTAGCCCATCCATAGGAAATTACATTTCTCAAAGACAGGCCAATGTTCCGCGTGTCTAATTATACCCAACTTGTCTGAAACAAGTGTACGTACGCAGAAATTGGCGCCGAGAGGATAAGGAGGCGAATAGAAAATCAGTAATCTTTCTATTTACTTCGGACCTTTGAATGTTTCGATCTATTCATAATTAATGAGGAGAAAGAAAATGCTAGCCAAACAACTATATCGATTTATGGGGGTCATCGTATTATGTGCGGTGTTCCTTTCAGCTTGTGGCGGTGCGCCGGCTGAACCTGCTGCAGAACTGCCGGTCGACGAGCCAGTTGCAACGGAAGCCCAAGCGGAGGAACCCGCCGCCCCCGAGGCTGTCCCTGCCGCAGAAATCTCGGGGAAGCTGACTGTCTGGTGTTGGGAAGCAGCCTGGGAGGATTCGATCGTTGCATCTGGAATGCTGGATGCATTTAAAGCTGAATATCCCAATGTTGAGATTGAGACCGTCATATACAGCGCTCCGGATGTCTATCAGAAACTTCCACTTGCCCTCCAGGCGGGTGTCGGCGGACCTGATATTGCATGTGTGGAGAGCAGCAACCTGGCACAATTTGTCTCACTGGGTGGTCTGGCCGATCTGACGGAGAGAGTCCAACCTTATAAAGATAAGATGAATTCGTACAAATGGGCCGACACGGAGCTCGAAGGAAGCATCTATGCCATGCCATGGGACAGCGGTCCCGTTGTGACATACTATCGCCGGGATGTTTTCGAAGCCGCTGGCTTGCCATCCGACCCGGATAGCGTGAGCGCGGCACTGGCGACATGGGATGATTATTTCAATGTCTGTAAGACGATCAAGGAAAAGACCGGTTCGGATTGTTTCTCGAACAATAAAGCAAATAATTCTGCCCGGCTTTACGAGATGGTGCTTTGGCAGCAGGGACTTGGGTACTATAACGATAAGGGTGAGGTTACTGTAGACAGCCCCGAGAACATTGCCACTTTGGAGGTGCTCAAGAAATTCTGGGATGCCAATCTGGTATCCGATCAGCTCGAGTGGACGGATGGCTGGTATGCCGAGATGGCGGCTTTGGATAAGCCGGTTGCAACACTTGTTGAAGCGGCATGGATGGGCGTCTTCTTAAAGAGCTGGATTGCTCCTGGAACGGAGGGCAAGTGGGGCGTGGCTCTGATGCCTGCATTCAAAGAAAGCCAGGTTCGCACCTCTAACGACGGAGGATCCAATCTGGTGATCCTGGAGCAGAGTCAGAATAAGGAAACTGCCTGGGCACTCGTAGAATTCCTGGTGGGGCGTCCTGAGAGCCAGATAGCCCTATTCAAGACGTCTGATTTCTTCCCGTCATTGGAAACCACATATACGGATCCGGTCTTTAATGAAACCGACCCGTTCTTCGCGGATCAAGCAGTCAGAAAGACCTATGTTGAAACCGTGAAGATCATACCCGTTGGATATGTTTATGGGCCGTATTACAGGGAAATGCATGGCTTCGTCCAAACTGCTATTCAGAAAGTAGCCACGGGCCAGATGTCGGTGGAGGAGGCATTGAAAGAGGCTGCCGACTCAATTCGTGCGCAGACCGGAATGCCCTAAATCTGGTGCGAAAGCCTTGCGAAGGTTCCGCGTAAGCATCCATAACTCTTCCAAAATAACCTTCGCAAGGCGAAATGTAAGATGCTAATAGGGGGGAGGACACTCCCCCCATTCCATCCTGCTCACTAAAGGAAGGAGTTTCAGATGGCTGAGAATGTCGAAAAGAAACAAGTTATGCTGCCATTCACCGGCCCGCGTAGTCGATTGTGGCTGGGTATCTATAAATCTCGCTGGCCATACCTTTTTATTTCCCCATTCTTCCTTCTCTATGCAGTCTTCGGTGTTTATCCTGTTCTCTTCTCCATCTATTTAAGTTTCACTGAATGGAAGGGATTGGGCCCGATCAAATTCGTTGCTTTTAAGAATTTTGCGTTGTTGATGAAAGACCAGCTATTCTGGTTATCGATGAAGAATGGCGTCATCTTGTTCTTCTTATATGTGCCAGTCATGACCTTCCTGGCGATTGTCTTAGCTGTCATATTGAATTCAAGACGCATACGCGGTTTTCGTTTCTTTCGCACCATTCTCTTCATACCTTATATTATGAATATCGCGGCGGCAGGCTTCACGTTTCGACTGTTGCTGAACCAAAAATATGGCCTGGTCAATGTCTTGTTCGCAACATTTAACATCCCAGCCATTCCCTGGCTGGAAAGTATCTGGGGCGCGCGGATTTCGCTGAGTTTACTGGTAGTTTGGGCCTGGCTTGGCTATAACATGGTGATCATGCTGGCGGGTCTGCAAACGATTCCCAGCGATTTGACTGAAGCGGCCATGATTGATGGTGCCAGCCCAATCCAGGCCTTCTTTTACATAACCATTCCGTTATTACGGCCCGTCATTCTCTTCTCTGTGATCCTTTCCACCATGGGCAGTTTTAACCTCTTTGGTGAGATCTATAACCTTTACAACGGTACTGCGGGTCCCATGAACGCGACACTCACACCAATTGTCGGCATCTTCCAACAGGCTTTTGCCAATTTGCGACTAGGTTACGCCTCCGCCATGGCATACGTATACTTTATGTTCATTTTCATTCTGACGATACTTCAATTCCGTTACTTTGGAAAAACGGAAGATTGAGGAGAATGTCATGTTCATCCGTCGAATCTCCTACTGGTCAACCAGCGCACTGATGTACGCTCTGCTCATTGGCGTCTCCGCTTTTATGCTGCTGCCTTTCATATGGATGGTGAGCACATCTTTAAAGCCCGCGGATGAGATATTTACGATTCCACCGATCATTATCTCCAGGCATTCGAGCTTGACGGCATACACCTACCTCCAGGAAAACTACGATATCCTTCGCATTACCGCGAACACCTTTATTATTGCCTTGAGCGCCACCGTTTTACGGTTATTCTTCTGTGCCCTGGGTGGGTATGGCTTTGCAAAATTCAACTTTCCAGGCAAGGGAACGTTGTTTGCATTTTTACTGGGAACGATGATCATCCCCTATGCCGTCACCATGGTACCCATGTTCGTTATTGCGCGCGAGTTTAAGTGGATCGATACGTTCCTTCCACTAATTATTCCTGGAGCTGCCAGTGCATTTGGGATTTTCTTTATGCGCCAGTATATCTCCTCTGTTTCGGATGAGATCATGGATGCGGCCAGGATCGATGGCGCCAGCGAATTCGCGATCTTCTGGCGAATTATTTTGCCGATCATTGCGCCCGGTCTCACCAGCCTGGGCCTGATCTTCTTCATGGCTTCCTGGAATGATTTCATGGGACCTCTTATTTACCTGAAATCCATGGAGCACTTTACTCTGCCGCTGGTGATTCGCTCATTAACCGGGCCGGTAGGACGAACAGCATTTGACGTACAAATGGCAGCCTCCGTTATCAGTCTCATCCCCTTGCTAATTATCTTCCTGATTTTCCAGCGTCGTTTCCTGGAGGGCATTACAGCCGGGGCTGTCAAAGGGTAAAAGAGATCATGTTTTACTTTGGTGTTGACTATTATCCCGAGCATTGGCCCGAAGAACGCTGGGCGCTCGATGCACAGCTGATGTCTGAAGCAGGATTCAATGTCGTACGTCTGGCTGAGTTCGCCTGGTCGAAGCTGGAGCCGAAGGAAGGCAGATTTGATTTTGACTGGCTCGACCATGCGATCTCCATTCTGCACTCGAAAGGCATACAAATTGTATTAGGGACGCCGACTGCCTCGCCTCCTCCGTGGCTACTGGGCAAAAGTTCTGAGTTGTTTCGTGTGCGGGAGGATGGTCTGCGGGTGACGTTTGGCAACCGGCGCGAGTACTGTCCAAATCAACCTTTGTACCACACATATACCCAGCGCATTGTTGAGCAGATGGCTGAACATTATGCCGGTCACCCGGCTGTCATCGGCTGGCAAATTGACAATGAGTTTGGTGACCGCTGTTACTGTCCGGTTTGCGCGCAGAAATTTCAGCTCTGGCTGCGAAGTCGTTACGAATCCCTTGACGAGCTTAATCAAAAGTGGGGGACGATCTTCTGGAGTCATATCTACAACGACTGGTGTGAAATTCCTCTGCCTCTTTCCACGGGCGGATCTCCCAACCCCGGCCTGGCACTCGATTTCTATCGCTTCTGCTCCGATTCCTACGTTGCGTATCAACAGTTGCAGATTGACATTCTGCGCGCCAAGTGCTCCGGTCATTTCATCACACATAACTTGATGGGATTTGGCTACGACCAATTGAATTACTTCGATCTGGCGCGCAATCTTGACTTTGTTGCTTGGGATAATTATCCGCGTACCCAGTGGGCAATGGAAAATAATCTGGATTCGAGTGTGCAGGCTCTCAGTCTAGCCACGATGCGAGGCTTGAAATCCAAGAATATCTGGGTCATGGAGCAACAAGCTGGACCTGGTGGTTGGGAAGTGATAAGCGTTCCTCCGCGCCCTGGTGAACTCCGGCTCTGGGCATACCAATCCATTGCGCATGGCGCGGATGCAATCGTCTTCTTCCGCTGGCGCACAGCTCGCTTTGGCACCGAGCAGTACTGGCATGGACTGCTGGACCATGATGCACATCCAAGCCGACGCTATGAGGAAATCAAATGCATGGGCGCCGAGGTCAGGAGGGTTGGCAATCAGATCGCCGGTTCGGAAGTGAGATCGCCGGTCGCCATGCTGCTATCGTATGATTCGCGCTTCGCGTTCCAAATCCAACCCAACAATCCGCTTTTCGATTATGCCGCGCATTTCCACGAAATCTACCGCGCCTTTTATCGGCGCCATGTTTCGGTAGATGTGACCGCTCCTGAGGTTGATTTCTCCTCCTACAAAATTGTCGTCGCTCCCGCTTTGCATCTTGTCACGGAGACGGTCGCCGAAAATCTGAAGCGCTATGTACAGGCGGGAGGCATCCTGGTAGTGACTCAGCGTACAGGGGTAAAAGATGAATCCAACACGGTCGTGAATCGGCGTTTGCCTGGTCTCTTGGCTGAGATTTGCGGCGTCGAAGTGGAAGAATATGACTCCTTGACTAGCACCATGCACAATAGTCTTCAATTCATCCTGCCAGAATTTGCTGGCGCCGAACAACCGACTGTCGGCATCCTCTGCGATATTCTCAAACCGGACACCGCGACTGTAATAGCGCGTTACGTGCAGGATCATTATGCGGGAAAACCAGCCATCACATTGAATCAATTTGGCAAAGGAAAAGTTATCTACATTGGTGCAGCAGGAGATGAACAGTTATATAACCTGCTGTCTGGATGGCTGCTGAACCTAGCTGGTATACAACCCATTGTCCCCATATCGAGCGGCGTTGAAGTGACTGAACGCTGGCAGAGTGGGAGCCGAATATTGTTCATGCTCAACCATACTGATTCTGATCGAAATGTTCTTTTGGATGGTTGCTTTACGAATTTACTCAATGGCTCCGTGATCGAAGGGACGATCTCCATCGTACCCCGTGAGGTTATCTTGTTGAAAGAGAAGGATCGACAGCTTTTTATTTGCGGAGACCTGCCCTAAATCTTGGCGAAGAACGTTCGCAAGCGGTCTACTTCGGCGGTCTGGATGGCAAGCTTTATGCTGTAAGCACTACGTCATAATTCCATTATGGGATAAGAAATGAAACTATTTTTATTCCGCTGCATTGTCTTGTTGCAGGTATTCTTTTTCCTGCTTATTGCGGTCAGTTGCAACACAGTTTCGGCAGTTGAACCGACATCCTATGAGGTTTACACAATGACCATCTCTCCCTTGCTGGCAATCCCTTCTGTTTCCATACCGCTCAACGGAGAGTGGTGCTTTTCCATTGACATGGATCGAACCGGCGAAAAACTTGGCTGGGCGGATCCCGCCTTTGGCGATTCAGCCTGGATGAGTGTCAATGTGCCGCATACCTGGAATGTGATGCCGGAATACTTAAAGTATGAAGGCATTGCATGGTATCGCCGTACCTTTACCGTTCCGTCTGAAGCAAAAGATGCGCACCTTCGCCTTCATTTTGAAGCTGTCTTTTACCTGGCGCGCGTCTGGCTAAACGGTCAATACCTGGGCGAGCATGAAGGCGGCTACACACCTTTTGAATTTGATGTCAGTGCCATTGCCAGGCCCGGCGAAGAAAACCTTCTTGCCGTACAAGTGGACAACGTTCGCGCCACGAACCGCATCCCGGCGAACCTTTATGGCCCCTGGTCGTTTGACTGGTGGAATTACGGCGGCATTACGCGCGATGTTTCGCTCGAAGTGACGAGCCGGGCTTATATTGCGCGTCAACAGATTGTCTCGGTCCCGCATCTCACCAGCCCAGATGAGGCTGATTCCGCCAAGGTGACTGCCACTATTACCATCAACAATACCGCGGACCATACGCTAAATGGCACGATCCGCGCAGAGCTTTTGGATGATGCAACCGGTCAATCCGTGTTGCCATCGTCTCTTTCATATCCTGCAAATGTTTCCTTGAACAGCACAGTCGACGTTCAGCTGGAAGCCATGATCTCATCTCCAAAACTGTGGCATTTCGACCATCCAAATTTATATCGCTGGTCTGTCTCACTGCTTGATGCAGATGGACAGGTATTGCATACAAATGAAGTTACGATCGGTATCCGTTCCGTAGAACTGAAGGATGGATATTTTTATCTGAACGGTGAACCGGTCCGATTAGTGGGTGTTACCCGTCATGCAGATTATCCGGGACAAGGTTCTGCAGAAACAGTGACTGCTATGGCAGCTGATTACGATGATTTAAAAACGCTCAACGAGGTGCTATCGCGCCCGGTGCATTATCCGCAGCATGATTTCGTTTTGGATTACGCAGATCGCCACGGTATTCTGCTTATCCCTGAAGTTCCAGCCTGGCAGCTCACGCATCAGCAAATGGACCGTGAACATATGCGTGGGTTGGAAAAACAACAATTGAGCGAGATGATCGTTGAAGATTTCAATCATCCGTCTGTGTGGGCGTGGAGTATTGCAAACGAAATTGAATCGAATACACCGGCGGGTCACGACTTTGTCAGCGAGATGATCGCTTATGTAAAATCGCTGGACTCTACACGTCCGGTGGGTTTCGCATCAAACCGCTTGGGCTCACAGCCTCAGTTTGATGCCACCGCCTCATCGGATTTTGTGTTGATGAATCAATATTTTGGCACCTGGGCGGGTTCCAAGTCAGGACTTAGCCCGGCTCTCGACCTTATCCATGAGACCTGGCCCCAAAAAACGGTGATCATTTCGGAATATGGATTCGAACCTCACTGGGATGTACTGATGAGCCCTTCCTTTGATTTGAAGCCAGATCAGTACTACTCAATCCCGAAGGACACTCTCGCAGATTCAGAAGAGGCTGACATTGTGCGCCAGCAGGTGATTACTGAGCAAATGGACATCTTCCGCAGTAAGCCGTTTGTATCAGGCGCCGTTTTCTGGACGTATCAGGACTATCGCACTCCTACGAACTTCATCATGGGTCTGGTGGATTTCGACCGGAATCGACGCGGCTCCTGGGATGTGCTGCGCGAAGAATATGCTCCCGCACTGATCGATTCTCTGGCTCTTTCAGCAGCCGCTGATGGCAATCGCACTGCAACTATTACCCTGCATACCCGGGGCCCCGTCGATGTGGACATGCCTGCTTATACTTTGAGGGGTTACTCTTTGCATTGGGCGGTGACCTCGTCCGACAGGAATACGAAATTTTCTGCGGGGGATATCTCCCTACCGACATTTGCTCCTGGCTCACGATGGTCAGGTGATATCGAATTTGCGATACCTAAAGAAGAATACATAATCACAGTAACGATCATCCGTTCGACAGGCTACGATGTATTTAAACGCTCGTACAACGAAATGGGTGAACTCATTCCCTGAAAGCACCTCAGTTCTATTGGTTTTGGATTTTGCATCTGCAGGCGCCGGTGCAAGAGTAAAAGAACGCGACATTTGTTTCCGCCACGACAGCATGAAAGTAAGCACTTTAATGTGGTCTTTTCTCTGTTGACACAGATACTACCCTGCTTCCCCAATGGGGAGTTGCAGAGACAGACTCTAATATATCTTACGCCACTGCAGGACGGAAAGTATACCTATATACAGGCAACCACCTGAAGCAAATTTACTTATGTAAATGTCGATTTTCGGAAGCAATCAGCAATATCGGGGAAAAGACGTTCATAGATCTGAAAAGTCTCTCTCTGAGTTCTACTCGCTTGCGTTCTGAATCGATATACGACAGTCCAAATCACCGTTTTTGCACGTAATGCAGTATAATTCTCTTACGATTTAGGTTCGATAAGGAGATGTAAAGCGATGGAAGCTGTAACCATTTCATCTAAATATCAAGTGGTGATCCCACGCGCGGTACGCAAGCAATTTAATCTCAAGCCAGGGCAAAAAATCATATTCATCCCCTATAACGGCACTTTGCGTGTGGTCATTGTTCCACCCATTAAGAAAGCGCGTGGAATGTTCAAAGGTATGAATACTGATAACATTCGAGAAGAGGTTGACGAGGAACGCTAATGAACATCGTTGATTCATCGGGCTGGATAGAATATGTGACAGATAGTAACAATGCTACATTCTTTGAAGCGCCAATCACTCACCCAGATGATCTCCTGGTTCCTACTATCTGTTTGTATGAAGTCTTCAAACGTGTTCTTCGGGAACTTGGTGAGGAACGTGCACTCGATGCAATAGGGGTAATGTCCCTTGGCACAACAGTAGATCTTGACCAGCAAATAGCCATCGATGCCGCACAAATATCGAATGAACTAAAACTGGCTATGGCGGATAGTATTATTCTTGCCACTGCCCGGACACACGACGCCATTCTCTGGACCCAGGATGAGCATTTCAAAAACATTGAGGGCGTCAAATACATTGAAAAGAAGCTCAAAAACAAATAGCGGTCGTCCGAGACTCACTTTTTGCAAAAGCCTTATGAGTTGTCTGTAGGTTATGCAAATGCTGATTTGCAGAAGTAATATGGAGGATGTCGTTAGGAAGCCATAATTTCTTTTACACATCTTGATTTCGGTGAACTGCCGCGAAGCCTGCGGTCCCGCATGTTTGGTAGTGTGAGAGGAGGCGATTGGCTACCGCCTCCCAATCGAGTCGTCCAAATTTCCGTGAGGCACTGATGCTGGAGAACATCGTGTGGACCCAACCTCAGGCAGGTACCTCAATCGGATGTCGGGCTAAGAAAGCAGCCAGCGCTTCCGCGACCACATCGGGATTCATGATTTGAAGCAGATGACGTTCAACCGGCAGGATGATGGACTCGGTTTGAGGTATCCAGGCTTGCAGCAGCTCGTGCGCCTTCTGAAAGCCGGGCCAGACATCCTGATGATAAGCTGAGAGGACAGGCTGGCGGATGCGCGCTGCTTCGGCAGAGCTGAAGCCCCATTGCTGAACATTTGGCGCTTCAATTTGAAAGACCACATCGGCATCTTCAACGGCCTGATCGAACCAGGCGGGTAGAGCGCGGTCGGCAATCTCTCGGTAGCCCGGACCGAACGCGCCGGTGAGCCACGTATCGACTGCGCCGGCTTTATCGCCTGCCCCATATTGAGCAAACGCCTTGCCAGCCCCTTCCATAAACTTGAGCGCCACTTCCGGGTCGCCCAACGCAGCAGGGATCGAAGGTTCGAGCAAAGCCAGTGACTGCACAACATCAGGCGCGTCGAGCGTGAGCTGCAGCGCGACCACCCCCCCATACGAATGCCCAACGATATGCGCGCGTTCAATGCCAAGATGTCGAAGCAAGGCCCGGGCATCGGCGGCTTGTTCAACCACGCTCGTGGGACCGCTGGCGCGGTCGCTCTTGCCGTATCCCACGCGGTGATAGTTGATGAGGCGATAGCGTGAGGTGAGGGCTGCGGTGTTCATCAGCGGCGCAAATGCGTCCGCAACAAAGCCGCAGTGCATGAGCAAGACAGGTTCGCCCTCGCCCCGGGCTTCATAAGCCAATCTTCTGTCATTATTAGTAAAAGTGTCCATCATCGTTCTCCTTTTGAGTAGGTTAGTACGGACTAGGGATTCGGCCATGCAATGTCATCATACATTTCTCTGTATGACAGCGCATCGTTAGAGCTAACTATTTTGGCGAACGATTTCGGGAACGGGAAGCCTTGTGATCTACGCGAGCCCGTTCTCCACGGCAAAGCGCGCCGCGGCAATCCGTGAACTCACGCCAAGCTTGGCATAGATATTGCGGAGGTGGGCGTTGATCGTCGTGTGACTGACAAACAACTGTTCGGCAATCTGCTGATTGGTGAGCCCCGTTGCAAGCAAACGGAGTACTTCTACCTCACGGGCAGTGAGAGGCGTAGAAGCCACTGTAGCCTCATGGGCCATGCCCGTGGACTGCATATCAAGCAGAGTGACGGCTTGCTCCAGAGTTAATTGGCGTCCTTCGGCGAAGGCTTGCTCAAAAGCCGACTGACCCAGCGCTTTGCGCGCTAGGAGTAGCTCCCGCTCTCGCCATGCCTGAAACGCCTGAGGCAATCCCGCATGGATGCGATCCCTCATGCCATCTGCCGCGCCAAACAAACGCGCCGCTAGGTCGGGTTGGCGTTGGAGCGCGAACAGGCCCGCGAACCCATCGAGGCAGTGAGCGGTTGCCCACCGATCGCCCACCTCTTGGGCCAAAGACAGTCCCTCGTGCCAGTGTGCACGCGCCCGCGCAAAATCGCGCGTATCCAATGCAAAGCGCCCCAAGCCCACCTCCGCCCGAATCAAGCCTCGCAAGTCACCCAGGCGTTTGAGAATGTGGTGCGATTCTTGAAGGTGGGCGCGCGCGGCCGGATTGCCTGGATGCTGGCTGAGCATCGCCAGTCCCAGACTATATAGCGTTACACCACTACCCCAAGGCTGGCCCAATTTGCGGAATAGCCGCGAGGCTTCTTCGAGCAGCGAACGCGCCGCGGTATGGTCTGCCGAAAAGAAAGCAACGTTGCCTAAATAGGTCAGTGTGATCGCCGCACCCCACTCATCACCCGCCGCCCGAAAATGGGTAAGGCTTAGCTCGAATAGCGATCTCGCCTTCACTGAGTCATGGCCCCAACTTGCGGCGTGTGCCAAGCCATAGAGTGCGGCAGGAATGCCAGAGTCATCGTTCAATTGCCGAGCCATCTGTAGACCTTCCTGGCACAGAGTCTCGGCGCGCGCAAAATCGCCCTGGTTGCCCGCGAGAAAGCCTGCCCAACTGAGGACCCGCGCGCGCAACGGCGATTCAAGGTAATGGCTGGCGGCAAGCGCCTGCTCCATCCAACGGCGCCCCTCGCTGAGGTAACCGCGCCAGAACCAGAAGCGCCATAATGCGGCGCAGAGCCGAAGAACTGTGTCGGCGTCCTCACGATCAAGTGCGAAGCGCAATGCCCCTCGCAGATTATCGTAATCTTGGGCCAGGCGTTCGAGCCAGGCTTCCTGTTCGGATCCAATCAACCCGGTTTCGGCCATTTCTGCCCAATGAAGAAAAAAACGACAATGCGTGGCTTGAACAACATCAGCCTCGGCGCTGGTTTCGAGTTGTTCGTGGGCAAATTCACGGATCGTTCCAAGCATGGTGAGACGCGAATTTACGAGCAGCAGAAGACTCTTATCTACCAGGGACTCAATTCGATTCAATATCTCAACGTCTTGGCTACCGTACACTGCGCCGGCAGCCTCTATCGAAGACCCGCCGACGAAGACTGACAACCGGCGGAATAGTCGCTTTTCCGCCTCATCCAACAAGGCGTAACTCCATTGGATGGCGTTGCGAAGCGATTGATGGCGCCCGGGTGCATCGCGTGCACCGCCCGTGAGCAATTGCAGGCTGTGGTCAAGCCAGGCGCGCATGGCCGGGGGCGGCAGGACTTTGACCCGCGCGGCGGCAAGTTCCAAAGCCAGAGGCAAGCCGTCCAACCGAACGCAAATCTCAGCGATGGCTGGAGCATTCGCTTCATCCAGGAGCAAGTCGGGGTTGAGGGAGCGGGCCCGGTCTAGAAAGAGTTGAACGGAGGGATAAGATTCAAGCGAGGAAATTGATGATAGGAGATTCGGTACTGCCAGAGGCATCACGGTGAATTCCTGTTCGCCGGTCAGGCGCAGAAGTGTGCGGCTGGTGACGAGTACCTTGAGCTCGGGGCAGGCAACGAGGAGCTCAGCGAGCTGCGGCGCGGCAGGCAGCACCTGCTCAAAGTTGTCTAGCACCAGTAGGCGCTGGCCGAAGAGATTTAACTTGAGGCGGTCCAGAGGCGAGATCTCACTTGATTGCCACAAGTCCAGGCTTTGCTCAATGGCTGCGACGACGAAACGCGCGTCCGTAATGGATGCCAGCGAGACAAAGGAAACGCCATCCGAAAAATCCTCGGCGAGATCAGCCGCCACTTGTAGAGCCAGCCTGGTCTTGCCCACGCCGCCCGGACCGGTGAGGGTAACCAAGCGTACGTTCTCGCGCTGCAATAGCTCACGAAGCATGGAAAGTGCATTCTCACGTCCAACGAGAGGCGTGGGGGGAATAGGGATGCTGGAGGGCATGTGCCGGTCATTATACTTTGTTGGTTTTTCTGCTAACTTACAGGACTTCATAGAAAGTCGGAGGATAACGGCAGATAGAAGTTACACTCATACCGCCCCCGTCCTCTGCCCCCTCCCTGGCGTTTCGTCATTGAACACTATTTCAGCATTGCAGACTGGTAGCCCAAGGATGTTTTTGGACATTCCAGCAGAGTGTCTCCCCTTTCTGGTATTTTCCATGAGCTCTCAACTTTAGCCTTCCCAACCGCTTATGTAAATGTCAATTTTCGAAAGCAATCCTCACGCGTCCCTGCATTATGTACTCAATCGCCAGCGAAGTTCGATGTAAATTCTCTTGAGAAAACATATCTCGTGGATTCATCTGCAATAAACGGGTAGGAAATTGAAAGAGCAGGGAAAAAGCAGTCGTATAATATATTAACATTGCTCGCGGGACACCCCGGAATACACTTATGCCGCCTGCTACCACCTTTTCCACTCTCGAAAGTCATCTATGGGAAGCCGCAAACCGCGATAATCTGGATGGCATCTTCAGTGATGCGCCGGGAACGAAGGGTTTGTTGGAAATTATGATTCACCGCGAATAAAACTTTCTCACTGCAAGTAAAGCCAATTCATTGTAAATTGCATATCAGATGGGATGGTATAAAATGAAAATTCATGAAATTCTTCAGATGCTACGGTTTGGGAATCCGGTTGCAGAATATGACCAGGGACTCGAAAATTATTTTCTGGTCACTGATGCGTTCCGTCATGTACTCTCCGGTGCCGTCGATATCATTGCTGGCGATAAGGGGACGGGCAAGACCGCCATCTACCAGCACTTAAAGCGGTTCTATAAGGATATCCCTGAGCTTGAGGGTGTGGAGATCATGACAGGATTTAATCCATCCGGTGAGCCCCTGTTCCGGCGCCTGGGTGATGAAGAAAAAATGACCGAAGGTCAGTATGTCACAATTTGGAAAATGTATTTTCTCTCTCTTGCAGGCAACTGGCTCCTCAAGAAATATCGGGGACAGAACACGCAGGCGCTAAAAAAACTGGAGGGTCTGCTCTCCAAAGTGGACTTACTCAGCGTGGATGACTCGGCGGGAACGATCTTCACGCGCCTGTTGAACTGGCTGCATCTCAATGCAACCCCAAAAGCCATTGGCATGGACATCACTTTTAATGAGTATGGTATTCCCGCTTTCACTCCCAAGATTGAGCTTGGAGAGGGCAAGTCGGAGGAAAAGAAGACGGCGGAAATTATCTCTCATCATGATGCGTTCCATCTGCTCGAAGCCGCGTTGAGGGAGAAGAATATAACGTTATGGATCGTCATGGACCGGCTGGATGAGGCGTTTGTGGGCAGACCGGATATCGAGGCGCTGGCGTTGCGCGCTTTGGTTCGTACTTTTATGGATATAACCAGCGTCAATATCCGCCTCAAGCTGTTTGTGCGCAATGACCTGTTCCGAAAAATCACACGCCAGGGTTTTGTCAACCTGACTCATGTGAATGCGCGCAGGAAAGAGATCATTTGGGACGATGAAGACCTGCTGGCAATGTTGGGGCAGCGTGTTAAGAATAACGCGGAACTCTTTCGGACAATGGGCATTAACAGTTCCAAGATCAGTGATCTTCAAATATTAAACATAATCTTCCCACTCAAGATCAACCCCGGCGCGCAAGGTCCAAAGACCTGGCAATGGATATTGAATCAGATTCGGGATGGCAACTGGGTGAAATCGCCGCGCAACCTTATTGATCTATGTGTTATGGCGCAAGAGGAACAATTGCGTACAGAGCGACGGTCCGCGCGTGCATATGGCGAGGATACCCCCTTGATCGAAGCTGAATCGCTGAGAAAAGCCGGCATACGTCTGAGCAAGCAGCGGATCGAAGACACCCTGATGGCAGAATACGGTGAGGATGTCAAGATCGCCATCAAGGCGTTTCGCAATGGCAAGGCGGAACATGACGAGGAAAGCCTGGCGATCCTGTTCGGGGTCGATGTAGCTGGGGCGCGTTTGATTGCCACAGTTCTCAACGATATTGGCTTCCTGGAACAATCAGGGGAAATGTACAAAGTGCCTCCGTTGTACAGGCCCGGTCTGAACATCAAAAAGGGAAAACCATTTCCCAGTCCGGGCAAGCATAAAGTATTAAGTAAATGAGTTCTTACTTTCGTTCCTCCCTTCAGGATACTGCGCGATCCTCCCGCAGGGATCAAGCGTTCCAGAGGATATAATTGCCTCATGAGACACGTATCCACAAGCACAGGCGATCAACTTGCAAACGCCCTGCAGGCCTTGGGGGTGAATTTTCTCATGCACGGCAAAGGGACGGACAATTCGCTGCACAAGCAACCTGCCCGCCTGATCGCCGAACTGGCTCAAAGTTACGAAGCCCGCCTGAGGCTTTCGTTGATTCCGCTCTTTCTCGAGCATCCCGAATATGCGTCACATGTTCGCGCAGCGGCAAGGAAACTGGACACCTCGGCGCAGTTAACTCTCCAATGTTATTACAGCGCGGCAGTCTGGCTTGCTAAGAAACACCAGTTCAAAGACATATCCCTGCGCGATCGTTTCTCGAAGGAGTTGAACCTGACGCCCGTGGACGACCCTGAAGAAAACCTGCGTGCGCTAGCAAAGCGTCACAGGGAGTTGAGCGGATCGTGCGTCAACTGGCTTGCTACCTACCGGCACGCGGAACAGGTCTGGCAAAAGGGACTGGAATACCGAAAGGGGTAATTCGTGGACAACGCTGAAATTCTCACTATTCTGCAAAACCTGGGAGCGCGCCTCCCGCCTGATTCGCACTTGGTCCTGGTTGGCGGAAGTGCACTGGCTTAACTTGGCAGTCCACGCCTGACGATTGACATTGACTTCATCGGTGACGATGTTCATCCAAACCCGCTGCACAAAAGCATTATGCAGATCGCGCGGGAAATGCAAATCCATGTTGAGCCTGTCCCACTGGAACGATTTATTCCCCTGCCCAGAGGGAATGAGAAGCGCATCATCCGCATTGGTCAATTTGGGAATATGGAGGTCTTCGTTGCCGACCCATATAGTATCGCCTTGAGCAAATTGGATCGCGGCTTGGATACTGATTTCGATGATCTGCTTTTCCTCATCCAAAACCATCACGTGGATATGGATGAATTCGAGCGCATCCTCAGGGAAGCTCTGCCGTACGCGCACAAATTTGATTTCGACCCTGATATCATAGAACATCTGCAAGAACTCAAAAATCGCCTGAAATAATTCATCCTTCTGCCTTCATCATTTCTTATTCCCCGCCTCACTGATGTGATTACCTCATGAAAATGTTGATTTGCAGAAGTAATCCGCTGGCACAGCGATGAGCACCGCCATAGCACCAAGATACAGTCATCTCACTTATCGTTGCAAGCAGGCACAGGTCGTGATGTTACTTGATCCTGACTTAGAGATTGAAACAGCGTTTTAAGTACATAGTTCGGGTCCGCTTGGTCACAGGTTGAAGTCCTAAAGCAGGTAACGTAAGCCATTGGCCAGCTTGCCCATAATTCAAACAAAAGCCCAACTTTCGTCCGATTTCGGCAACCTGCTTCAGTTCCAAAAAGTCACTGACAACCTTTGCGTGCACATCTGTACCCATGGCTGATTGACAACCCGGCTTATTGGTATACAATGAAATTGATCCATACTACAAAAATGGATGGCCCGCACGAATAGCGGCCAGCATACAGGAATGCCGTCAATCCTGATTTCTCATTATTCTTGAGCACCTGTACATCGCTATACAAGGAGGCCAATGATGAAGATTCGTGCTGCCCTGTGTTTGACCTGGTTGTTGACAGGCATGCTTCTCTCCGCCTGCAATTTACCTCACTCCGAGGAGATTGCCGCAGTTGAACAGGCGGGTAACATACAAACCTGGATTGATGCACCACTCGATGGCAGCACGATCCCTTTCGCCTCCTATGAAATTGTCCTCCATGTTTTTGATTCAGCCGGGGTGACGCAAGTTGAGCTAAGTGCCAATGGCAACCTGCTGGCAAATTTGTCCAACCCAGATCCTGGAAAACAACTGTCTACCCTGAAATATTCCTGGCGACCGGCCAGCCCGGGAAATTACACGCTGAAAGCCCGCGCCCAGAGCGCGGGAGGCGGCTGGGGCAGTGAGGCTGTTGCGGTCGTCACGGTCAGCGACTTCACAGAGACTCCCGTAATCACATCGACAGCCCGCGTGACACCTACGCCCACGTTGACCGCGACCCCAACCGTCACTAATACTGCTGCTGGGTTATCCTTTACCCCGCAAATCTCAACCGGCACCTTTTACTATGGCGCTTGCGGATCTGACCAGGTCACCATCCAGGTCCAGGTTCCCGGCGACAATGTCTACAGCGTGGTCATCTTTACGAATTTGAAAGATCAAGCCGGGGGCGGCACGACAGGCTGGGATGAAGGCTCTTCGATGAATCCGGCGGGCGGTGGTTGGTTCTCACGCACGGTCTCCTCCCGCTCTGTCGCCGGGGCAGATCGTTTCAAAAACGCCTGGCTGCTCTACCAATTCGTTGCCAGCGACCGTTCCAATCAAATCATAGGCCGCAGCCAGGTATACAGTGATATCACGCTGGCAGCCTGTGGCGCAGCGCAACCGCCCGTGAGAATCATCACCCCCACCAGACCCGGCATTATTCCTCCGCCGCTATTCAGCATTCCAACGGCGACGCTGATTCCCCCGCCCAAATAATCACCTGAAATCAAGGGCACAGGAGCCATACCTATGAATTCACGTAAACTACTTGTCGGCTGTGGTTTGGTTGTCATTGTGGGGCTGGGTGTGTTGATGACTGGGAGGCTCCTGGCCGGCATTCCGGAAGTGGACCAACAGGTTCCGGCCGGACTGGGCTCGAGCCTGGTGAATATCAATCAGCCCCTGAACGGTGCACAGCTGCCCCTCAACCAGCCCGTCAGTGTGTATGTCGAAGCTTTTGGCGACCAACCTCTTCAGGATCTTCAACTGCTGGTAGATGGTGAGCCGCAGCCCGGGAGTTTGTCATCCCCGGCGGGCGAGGAGAAAATGATCGCCTCCTGGACCTTCACACCGGACAAGGAAGGTGTTCATACACTCCTGGCCCGCCTCAAAACCCGGAACGGCAGGACAGTCCTTTCCAATGCCGTTATTGTTATCTTTGTGCCGCCTGGTCAAGTGTCCATCCCGTTAGTGCTGGGTAACGTGAACGCACCGCTGGTCATCAACGCTGAGACCAGCCAGATTGACCTGAACGCTGAACTCCAGGGCGGGATACCTGGCTCGCCTCCAGCCGGTTTCAATGAACAGGGGGATGGGGTCAATCCACCGCCGTTCACCACGGAGCCGTCCAAGCAGGAGCCACCGGCCGAGCCAGCCCAGCAGCCAGGCGGCAATCTTATCCCGATCAAATATTTGTTGTGGGGGCAAACTCTGATGGAGGACCTGTTCAGCACCGAAGTACCGGCTGCCCCCACCTTGGACGGCGGTTCCAACCAGTGCGACGGCATTCTGGTGGTGCAGGATAATTCCACCAGCGAGCTCGGCTTCTTTCTCTACCGGCTTGACCCCGGTCAACAAGCCTTCAGCCGGATTGCAACCCTGGATGGCAAAACCGGGAAAGCTGCCTTTTCGTACCATGATCCGGGGCTGGCTTTAGGAAAATATTTGTACTACCTGGCGGCGTTCAACGCTGGCGGTGAATCTGCCAGCAATATCATCAGCATCACCGTGGATGCCGACCAGTGCGCAGTGGCAAATAAGCCAACATTTGACGTGCAGAGCATCCCGATCGACCCTGGACAACCCGTGGATAAAGCCTACTGTTAGGGTTCAGCCGGTGAAATGCCCTGGGTACGCCTGCCGTATGACCAGGAGGCTTTTATTTACGCGGGGAATAACAAGTTCGACCTGGCACCCTACTGGTATCTAATTCCTCTTCCACAGCCCACGCCGTTGGAAGTGACTCTTACCATGGAATGCTGGGGTTGGAGAGGCAGTACGCTGGCATATTTGGGAACCTCCAGCCAGACATTTGGATTGCCCGGCGGTCCAACCCCGACTCCGGGTCCTGGTGGAACCCTTGGAGAGCCACCCGCCTACAAGGTTGCCAATCCCTACAACGCCGAAATCACAAATGACCCCAATGTTTGCAAGGACCATGTCCCCGATCTCTCGTATGAGCAGCAGTGTAAGAATTATATGGTCGATCATGGCTATTTGTTAGTCTGGACCTATAACCGGTTCGGTCCCTGTAATCCCCAAGCTGAAGTCTGCGACGAGAGCTACCAACCCGCAGATGGATTTAATATCTATACAGTTATCGAAGGGCAAACTGTACTATACCCATTGTACCCTTTGAAGAAGAACTTTAGCTATGTGCCGCCGATGGTAACTAATTCAAAGAAAACAGAATTCTTTGTACGCGCCTACTCCAGCACCTATGGCGAGTCGGGAGACAGCAACCATGTCTTATTTCCACAACCGGCCCCCCTGGAGACCACAATAAACCCGACCTCTCTCGACATTGATAGCCTGGAAGCATATAGTGATGTTTCCGGCCCTCCTCAGTGGTACACATATCCCCCTAATGGTGGGGAGCTGTTTTCCGGGTATGCCTTTATGTCCCTCAGCGGAAATTATCGGGATGTTTGGGCCACCAGTACGATTTATTTTACTCTCCCGGAGAATATCGATATTCAAGGCGCCAGGCTAAACTGGAAGAATAAGTCTTACACCACCTACGGGCCAGGAGCCGGCGACGTCATGAACAACTGCGGGATCCGCCTGAAGAGTGGTGTGGGGCCCACCGGCTGGTACCAGAATTTGAACACCTCGCTGTGGGGCAGCGAAAACTATGATGTCTCACAGGCGATAGCGATCGCTAAAATGAGCGGTGAGTCGTCCATCAATTTCTGGTTCGAAGCCCCTATGGGATTGAAACCGGACGTTCGCCCGGACGCCTGTCTGTGGTACATCGACAGCGTATCGCTGACGCTTTATTATGAAGAGTAACGGACACAGCCACAAAGGAAGAATCTTAGTCAAGCAGAAAAACGGTATAGTGTGCACTTCGTTCGTTCCCGTTTTTGCAGCAAATGTGTTGAAAGTCATCGAAAAAAACCCTTTTTTCCAGAAGGTTGTAGAGGAAGAATGACAAGAGTCAAATCGTTTTTGCTGCTTGTGTTTGCGGCTCTGTTCGCTCTCTCCGCTTGCAACCTGCCAGTCCAAGGGACCCCGTCTACCGTCCTGACGGTTAGGGTGAACGCGGCGACCGAATATCGCACTGGCCCCGGGCAGGAGTACAGCGTGGTTGGAGCGCCAACTGCGATCCCCGGTCCAACACGGGTTCGGCGTGCTACTCCAGTTGGCGCTCCAACGCCGGTGGATGGTCCGACTCCAGTTGGTGGACCTACTGCCGCAAAATAGCTCAACATATGCATCTCGCACGCTCCTGAAGCCTGGAACAAAAAAGCGACAGGCTTAGGATGTAGGACCCATTCAGTGAGACCGTGACCTCAAATCTCTGTGAGAAGCATTTTCAATACACAATTGAAAGATAATTTACGAATAACTCTAGGGATTGCTTATGCAAATGCTTGTATACTGCGATTCAGGTAGAATGTTAACCCTCGAATAGCAAAAGAGCGTACACTTCTTCTGGGAGGAAGCGAGTGGCTTTGTAAATGCTGGGGAGCCAAGCTGCCCCTGAAATTAGATTGTCACGCCGCTTTGCGGCAGTCCTGCCCAGGAGACCCTATTGAGAATGTTGGGGCTGGCAGATGCGTCAGGCACCTCATCACTTGCAAGCGTGGGCAAGAAGTGTGCCTCACGGATTGGCTTTGGACTTGGGCAACCGAGCCACCGATCACCTCCCGATTGGATCCGTTTTCCGATTAGACCTGAATTTGTTAGCCAGTTATGCCGCCCACCAAAACCGGTCCGGTTAAAGAACGCCTTGGTTTTGCCATACAGCGCCAATACATGCTGGATGCTCATGTTGTAATTGATAGCGCGCATATAGAACTGTCACTGCTTATTGAACGGAGAGTATCAGCGTGCAACAAATGCGGCCAGTCCTGCCAGCAAGTTCCAGAACGTCAAAGACCTTGAGATGATGGGTTCTCCTTTGGAATAAAAAGTCGCTCACAGCTTGTGAGCTTGATTACCCGATAATAAGAAGAGAACCATCAATGAGCTAGATATACTTTTGGGTCTTAGGTCCTGCTGCCTCTGTAGGCAGAAGGCGAAAGATGCACTCAATCAATACTATTCACCATCTTTAAAAAGATAACAACCGCTTTCGGATCGAATGTAATCCCGGCCTGCGAAGAAAGATATTCTGCTGTTTTTTCTGCTGAAATAGCCGCTCGATACGGGCGATCTGAGCGCATGGCATTCCAAACGTCGATCACGGCAAAAAGACGGGCTGCGAGGGGAATTGCCTCTCCCTTCAATCCACGAGGGTAGCCACTCCCATCCAATCGTTCATGATGGCAATATGGAATATCAAGTGCAGGATTTAAGTATGGAATTTGGGAAAGAAGTTGATAGGCATATGTTGGGTGTTGGCGCATAACGGCCCATTCGCTTTCATCCAAAGGACCTGCTTTGTGTAAGATAGCATCCGGGATGGCCATTTTGCCAATATCGTGAAGCAATGCGCCTCGGCGTATATGCCCAATTTCATCCTCTGGTATTCCTGCCAATTGCGCCAGGAGCACTGTTTGCTGCGTAACGCGTTCCGAGTGTCCAGAAGTTTCGCGGTCACGCAGATCTAATGCGCGCGACCAGCCCATAATGGTTTCATCATAAGAGACTGTCAATTGTTCATTCATACGCTGTACTTCCTCGAAGAGCTCTGCATTTTCCATTGCGATTGCGCCTTGCCCAGCCAGAGTTTGCAAGAAATCCAGCCATTCTGAATCTGGAGAAATTGGAGCGCGATGCAGCACCTCCAGGACACCCTTTACTTTTCCTTTTGCGATCAAAGGAGCCGCAAAAACAGCGGCAAAGTTTCCCTTACCGAGGTCTGCAGTAGTGGATGCCAAAGATGTTGCTTGAGCTTCCAAATGCTTCTGTAATTCCGGGATAACGATCAATTTACGCTTTAAGATGGCCTGGAGCGCGAAGCTTTCCAGCATGGTCTGTAACTTCCCCGTCAACTCTCCAGGTTGAAAACCTCTCTCCGTAAGATGCACGAATTTCTGAACCTGGCGATCAAATTGCAGCAAATCTGCCGCCTGCACATCTAGCTGGGTGACTACCTGTTCAAGAAATACATTCAAAGTAAGCCGTAAATCTAGGCTGGCATTGATCATCTGATCGATGGTGTGCAGAGAGGAGA
>Ga0105104_10000820_pt1 | contig 24132 bp, 23 predicted proteins | sample PPLLaktember2015_3_FD_87034 | JGI IMG/M metagenome (GOLD analysis project Ga0105104, IMG submission 87034) | Freshwater sediment microbial communities from Prairie Pothole Lake near Jamestown, North Dakota, USA - PPLs Lake P7 Core (6) Depth... | ecosystem: Environmental > Aquatic > Freshwater >...
CCTGGCCGTTCTTATTGATGATCCTGGCAGGAATACTGCTTCTCGGACTCAAGGGCAGTCCTCCCAGGATGACGGATCTGCTGCTTCTCACCGGTTGGACAGTCATGGGTTTGTACAGTGTGCGCAATATCCCTATTTATGTGCTGGTTGTTACATCCCTTTTTGCGGAAGCTGCAGCCGGGTTGGTCCATCGTTTGGACCTCCTAAAAAAGGTCTGGCAAGTGGATGAGCGGTTGTTGTCTATGCAACAGTCCCTGGTGGGTTTCGTGTGGCCGGTTGCCATCCTCGTCGTGGGAACGTTCGTGCTCGGCTCAGGAGCGCGATCGATTAACCGGTTTGACGATGCGGTGTTCCCGGTGGCAGCCGCTGATTGGGTTGAGTCCACCCAACCTGAAGGGCGCATGTTCAATTATTTTCCATGGGGTGGTTATTTGCTCTACCGGTTATGGCCGGATTATCCGGTGTTCATTGACGGGCAAACCGATTTCTATGGAGAAAGCTTGACCCGGGAATATGAAAAGGTTATCACGGCCTCCGAAGGCTGGGAGTCAACCCTCGACGGGTACCAGGTGGACTGGATCATAGTCCCCCCTCAAGAACGCCTGGCAGATACACTGCGATCTCAACCGGAATGGCAGACAGCCTATAACGATGCTGTGGCGGTCGTCTTTATACGTAAGAAATAAGAGATAGTGGATTCAACCATAGATATCGGGCCGGCGATCCTGGATTACAGGGATTCGGCGGCGGGCATGATGTACGTCATCAAGGTCGATCTCGGTGGTCAAGAGGGCTTCGGTGGTCCCACCTTCCACGCAACCTTCTCCCCAAGGGCCAATCACCGCGCTGTGCCCACCAAAAGCTGCATCCTGGCTGACACCCACCCGGTTAACGGCAGCCATGAAGACCTGGTTTTCGATTGCCCGAGCACGGACAAGGGTTCGCCAGTGGTCGATCCGGGCAGCAGGCCATTGGGCGGGGAGGAGGATCAACTCGGTCCCTGAGAGGGTGTACTGCCGGAATATTTCCGGAAATCGAAGGTCGTAGCAGATGGCAAGCCCCATTCGGCACCAGGGAGTGTCCACAGTCTGTAGTTGATCGCCGGGGGTGAGCCAACGATCCTCATCCATCAATCGGAAGAGATGAATTTTGCGGTAGCTGGCCTTCAGCCTGCCCTCGTCATCATAAATCGTAAGCGTGTTGGAAGGTTTGCCGTTCCGGAGCTCGAGGGTTGAACCTGCTATCCAAAGACGGTTTTTTCGTGCCAGGGAAGCGATCTCGGCGTATATGCCTTGATCGAGGGGTTGGGCATACGCCTGCCAGTGCTCCAGGTCATACCCTGAGTGCCAGAGTTCCGGCAAAATCAGCAGCTGGCTGCCGATCTGGCTGGCTTCGGCTGCCAGGGCGCCTGCCTTTTCCAGGTTGGTTTGGGGATCTGCGTGGTGAATGTCGAACTGACCGAGAGAGATCTTGAGCTTCATGCCTATGAATTATAATGGAACTTCTTCAATCCATTCGAATACTTCAATTCCCAAGATAATACCCACGTCTCGTCTCAAGCGGTCCGGTGGGAGACTACAGGTGTGCCATTGAAATCCAATCGAGACAGCATCCTCCAGTTACTGCTCCTCATCCTTCTCGCCCTGGCAGCTATCGCAGGATTGACGTGGGGTAATTACCGTTATGCCAGCCAGAATCCCGGCGGTAACGATTTCCTGGTCCATTGGGTGGGGACAAGGGCATTCTTTGTCGATGGAATCAGTCCGTACAGCGACGAAACCGCACTGCGGATCCAGGAGATGGCGTATGGGAGAGCAGCCAGGCCAGGCGAACACGAGCTCAGGGTCGCCTATCCACTCTACTCCACCATAGTGTTTGCGCCATTTGCGTTGATCAAAGATTTCACCCTGGCTCGGGCATTCTGGATGACGACCCTGGAAATCGCGCTGGCTCTATCTGCCCTCCTGGCAGTTCGCCTGGTCGATTGGAGACCGCCAATCTGGATGCTGGCGATCTATTTGCTGTTCACCTTGCTTTTCTATCACAGCATCCGGCCGCTCATCAATGGGAATGCGGTCATTCTCGTTACCCTGGGGATTATCCTGGCACTGCAGGCCATAAAGAACGAGCGCGATGAGCTTGCCGGCCTGCTCCTGGGATTGACAACCATAAAACCCCAGGTGGTGGTTCTGATTATCCTGTTCGTCCTTCTCTGGGGGATGGCAAAGAAACGGTGGCTCCTTGTCGGCTGGTTGGTGGGTACGGTGATCGTGCTGTCTATAGCCGTCGGCATCATCATCCCGGATTGGATCATGCAGAACATGCGCGAGGTCATCCGCTACCCAGCCTACAATCCGGCAGGGACTGTGGGGGCTGCGTTCGCAACCTGGTGGCCAGCGGTGGGTCACCGGGTTGGCTGGGTTTTTTCAGCCATCCTGGGTGTAATCCTGCTTCTGGAATGGGTAGGCGCCGGGAGGAGCGGCTTCCGTGGGTTTTTATGGAAAGCATGCCTGACCCTGGTCATCAGCCAATGGATTGGCATCCAGACCGATCCAGGCAACTTTATCGTATTGCTCCTGCCCCTGACGCTGGTCTTTGCCATGTGGGAAAAACGCTGGCGGAGAGGAGGGTCACTTCTGGTTTTCACCAGCATTGCCATGCTGCTGGTGGGTATTTGGATGATCTTTCTATCCACGGTAGAGTATGGCAACCAACCCCTCCAGAGTCCGGTGATGTTTTTCCCACTCCCGGCTTTCCTGTTGTTGGGTCTGTATTGGGTACGATGGTGGGCATTCAAGCCCCCCAGCCTTTGGGTTGATCTGCTGCAAGAGCGCGAAGGAATATAACCCGGCTGCGCCGGCTTGTGTTCACGGTGAACATGTCCTCCAAACCAGGCATCGAGCTCTCCGCGTTACCATACGCACCTCTAACCAAAAAACCTGGACCTGCGAAAGGCAGCCTTCTCCTGGTCGGTATTCTGCTTGCTGCCGCCGTTCTACGCTGGTATATGTCTGGAACGCGGGGGCTTACGTACGATGATGCGTTCAGCATACTGCTCTCAGCACGACCCCTTGGAGATATCGTTTCCGGGACAGCAGCGGACACCATGCCACCCCTTTATTATTTTCTCCTGCATGGGTGGGGGCTTGTCAGCCAGGAGGTCTGGTTTCTTCGCAGCTTAAATATACTCATCAGCCTGGCTGCGGTGTTCCTGGTTTACCGGATTACGAAACCGTTCGGAGGGGAAGCCGGCGCGTTGTGGGCAGCCTTGTTTACCGCGTTATCTCCCCTCCAGATTTACCATGCTCAGGACCTGAGGATGTATGCCGTCCTTTCCCTGGCGCAGTTGGGATATATTGGCTGCTTTCTCACCGTTATTCGTAAGCCGGTTCCACCTTCGTATAGACATCCCGCCTGGATTGGCCTGATCCTATGCGGGGCTGCCGCCATGTACAGCCATAATCTGGCGGTGGTGGTGATGCCAATCCCATTCCTCTATGCGCTGATCAAACGGAATTGGGTTTTGTTCCGTTCCCTCACCTTTTCTCACCTGGCAATCGGCGTTCTGGTAATCCCCTGGTTGGTTCAGATCCCCGGACAGATATCCAAAATCCAGGCTGCTTTCTGGACTCCACGACCGGGCCTGGTTGAAGTGTTCCAATCGATCATTCTATTTCACAGCCAGCTGCCGCTACCGGCGATGTGGTTAGCGGTTGCCGCCGTCGTCAGCCTGCAAGTTCTGGTATTGGTTGGCATTGAAGGGTGGCGGCTGCTTAAATCCAGAAAGAGCCAATGGACCCTGTTGGGATTCCTGTTCGGACCACCGGTTTTCCTCTTCATCTTATCGTATGCCATGCGTCCGGTGTTTGTGACCCGGGCATTCCTGGTCTCTGCCCTGGTCTATACCATGCTTGCCGGTTGGGTGGTGGGGCAGGGAAGAATGGCAGGGCGTGTGCTGGTTACGGTCGGGATAGTAATTCTATCGGTCATCGGTTTGGTAAGTCATACCACATACAACCGCTTTCCACGCTCACCGTTCCAGGAGACCATGGCGTATATTGCATCGCAGATAGAGCCTGGCGATCGGATCATCCACGATAATAAATTGAGTTATTTCCCATCGTACCTATCCGAACCATCCCTCCAGCAGGTTTTCCTGCAGGATGCGCCAGGAACTGCCAACGATACCCTTGCTCCTGCAACCCAGGAAGCATTAAACCTCTACCCGGTGGACGATATGGAAGATGCCACCCATGGAGCTACCCGGGTTCACTTCGTGGTTTTTCAGGAGGCGACTCAGGACTATATCCAAGCCGGTTATCCAGCTCATCCCTATGTGACCTGGCTGGAGGGCCACGGACGGCGGACTGGATTCCATACCATCGAAGATCTGGATGTCTATACTTATGAACTGGGATCTGCAGATTGATCCACAGCCGCACGAGCTCTCCTGTTAAGCCCTTCTCGCCCTGATTGCTATGCGCTTGCGCTGGTACATCCTCCTTTTTCTGATCGAGATCGCCTTACTGGGCGGGTTAAGCCGGATACAACGGGCTCCAGGGTATATGGACGCGGAGTATTATTTCACTGCCGGAACTCAACTGGCGGAAGGAAATGGTTTCTCCGAACCATTCTTGTGGAACTATTTGGACCAACCCACCGGAGTACCGCATCCATCCCATACCTACTGGATGCCGTTGGCTTCTATCGTGGCGTCGTTGGGTGGGTGGGTATGCAGTCAGGGCACGTTCACCTGCGCCCGTATCCCATTTATTCTCCTGTCGGGTTTGATCCCCCCCGTCACCGCATCCCTGGCATACCGGATGACGGGAAAAACGTCCTCTGCCGTCCTTGCCGGGCTTTTTGCGATCTGTTCAGGTTTGTATTTGCCGTACCAAACCACAACCGATACGTTTCCTCTGTACATGCTTCTCGGGAGCGCTTTTTTCCTGCTCATGGCCTACGGGGCCAAGGGCGGTTTACGCAGGCGTATTTTGGGATTTGGGTTGGCGGGTGCGGCTGCAGGACTGCTCCACCTGACCCGCAATGATGGTCTGGTCTGGTTGGCCGCAGGGCTCGTGTGGATCCTGGCAACCGAGCGACATGGAATGGGAAATTCAGCCCCAGCAGCCTCCAAGAAATTTACTTTTGGTTCCGTTATCCCTGGCTGGTTAGCCCTCTGTGTCCTATTTGCAGCAGGGTATTTACTGGTTATGGGTCCCTGGATGGCACGCAACCAATCCTTGTTTGGAACGCTGTTGGCCCCTGGTGGGAGTACTGCATTATGGCTGACCGATTACGATGAGATGTATTCGCTGACATCCCAAGACATAAACTTCTCCCATTGGATCGTTTCCGGGCTCGGTCCTATCTTGTTCACCCGCTGGAATGCGTTATTATGGAACCTCCAGACGGTCTGGGTCGTTCAAGGTGGAATTATCCTTGCACCCTTAATGGTTTGGGGCGCCTTCCAGCTGAGGAAACTCCGCGTAATCTGGCTTCCCTTGGCTGTACTGATTGTCCTGGTGGTTGTGATGACGGTCCTTTTCCCCTTTGCGGGATCCAGGGGCGGCTTACTGCATGCAGGAGCGGCAGTCCAACCTTTCCTCTGGGCGCTCGTCCCGTCTGGCCTGGAGGGATTGGCCGGGTGGGGTGCGCAGCGGCGGGGGTGGCGCAAAGAGCAGGCGTTCGTGGTTTTTGCCGCCGGCCTGGTGGTCCTGATGATCGCTGTGACGACGACCCTCTATATCCGTAGGGTGGTCGGGGATAACCCTGCCCAGCCTGCCTGGAACCAGGGCTGGGTAAAATACTCGGCATTGGAGAAGATCTTGACCGAAGAAGAAGTATCCCCAAGGGATCTGATCCTTGTGAACAACCCCCCCGGATTTTTTGCGGTTACCGGAAGACCGGCAATCGCCATCCCTTACGGAGGTCAAGATCAGACGTTGGCGGCTGCGGATCAATACGGCGCACGCTACCTGCTGCTCGACGAGAATAATCAGCGTTGGTTGTCAGATCTTTACACACACCCACAAGACCAGGACCGGTTCCATTTGATCACGTCGACGGGCGGGATACACCTGTTTGAAATTTATCCATAATCAATCCATGGAATCCTTTTCTCGCCGAAAACTGTTCATTCTTGCTGCTGCTGCATTAGCATCCATCCTTGTATATTGGGTGAGCAGCCAGCTTACGTTTCGGCCGGGGTTCCCCCTGGATGATGCCTGGATCCACCAGACCTATGCGCGCAACCTTGCCCAGGGTTTGGATTGGGCATTCCTTCCGGGTCAGCCTTCCGGTGGTGCCACATCCCCTTTGTGGGTGATGCTCCTGGTACCCGGATACTGGCTGGGAATCGATCCACTGCTTTGGTCGGTTGTATTGGGATTTTTGGTTTTATTGGGGTTGGCTGTGGCTGCCGAATTTGCGTATAGTCGTGAATTATGGCAGATGCAGGAGAAACCTGGTCAGGATAAACCTGGGCAGAATGCGGCGTCCATCAGTTGGAAAAAATCGATTCCCTGGATGGGGCTTCTGATCTGTCTGGAGTGGCATCTGGTGTGGGCTGCTCTCTCCGGGATGGAGACTTTGCTGTTCTCCGGAATGGTATGCCTGGTTTTGATCCTCCTGTGGAAGGGAAAACCGGGATGGTTCTTGGCCGGGCTCTTGTGCGGGATTTCTACCTGGGTAAGACCGGATGGCATCACCCTTCTTGGATCCGTCCTACTGCTTTGCCTGATCAAGGGTCGGGATTGGAGAGGGCGCCTTCGCTCGATTGGGTTAGCCGCGGCTGGCTTTGCTATCCTTTTTGTCCCTTATCTGGTTTTCAACCAGCTCGTAAACGGGTCTTTCTGGCCGAATACACTGTTCGCCAAACAGGCAGAATATGCGATCCTGCGCCAGCAGCCATTCTTCGAGCGATACCTCGGCGAGCTGAAGCTGCCGATGGTGGGCGTGGGAATCCTGCTTCTTCCTGGATGGTTCTTCCTGGCAGTCCGTGCCATTCGGCAGAAGGACACCGGGTGCCTCGTTGGTATGATTTGGTGGCTGGCCTACCTTGCTCTTTATGCGGCAAGATTACCGGTTGTGTACCAGCATGGACGCTACGCCATCCCTTCCATGGCAATTTTCATGGTTTGGGGGCTCGTGGGATTACTGCAAGCCATCCGAGGGATCGATCGAGACAAGGCAGCCTATTCGATTGCCCGAGCCTGGCCGGTAGCCGCGGGGATCGTCCTGGCTGCTTTCTGGCTGATGGGAGCCCGAGCGTATGCATATGATGTAGCCGTGATCGAAAGTGAAATGGTCGATACAGCCCATTGGTTGGCCGGCAACACACCGCCTGACTCGGTTATCGCCGCTCACGATATCGGCGCTTTGGGCTTCTTTGGAAAGCGCCAAATCCTGGACCTGGCGGGATTAATATCTCCAGAGGTGATTCCATTCATCCGGGACGAAACCCGAATTGCGGAGTACCTGGCATCCAACCGCGTGGATTTCCTGGTGATTTTTCCCGGGTGGTACCCAATCCTGGTAAGGGAGCGTTATCCAATTTATTCGAGCGGGGCGCATTTTTCCCCGCAGCAGGGAGGAGAGAATATGGTCGTTTACCACTGGAACTCCCCCTAGTTTTCGAAATATATCATTGCCTAGACAGGCTTTGGATGCTATACTTGATCCTTTGAACAGCCAGAGAGCATAAAGGTGAATAGAGTCGCCTCCATCAGCCAATCATCGCGATTCGGAGATCCGTTAATAGACAGGAGTGAAGTAATGGCGCTCACCAGTGGCATCGAAGAGAAAAGTACCTGGGAAAATACCCTCGAAGAAGTAAAATCCGAGTACGATCAAACTCAGCGGTCGCTGAAAGAAATCACCCTCATGCTCGAACAAAGCCAGGCAGAGCTTAACAAACTGTCTCAACGGAATACTGCCATTACCGTTCACCTCCAGCAGGTTCAATCTCAATTTGAAACCTTACCAAGGGCCGATATTCGTATGGCCTACGACGCGGCATTGGACGCACAGCACCGCCTGTTCGTTATGCGCGGGCAGTTGGAGAAACTGCAGAGCGACCAGAACCACCTCCAAAGGTTAATCAACCTGCTGGACCGGACCAGACAGCTTCTCGAGGGGGGGAAGCCCGAGCTTGAAGCCCATACCAACACACAGAGCGCTACGGTTGAAATGCTGATCAATACACAGGAGACCGAACGGAAAAAACTTTCCCGGCAGATGCACGATGGACCGGCGCAAGCCTTATCGAATTTTATTTTACAAACAGAGATTGCCCTGCGCCTTTTTGATATTGACCAGGCGCGTGCTCGTGAAGAACTGAACAACCTGAAAATCTCGGCCATGAACACCTTTCAGAAGGTGCGAAATTATATTTTTGACCTGCGTCCGATGATGCTGGATGATCTGGGTCTGCTCCCCACCATCAGAAAATATGGGGAATCGATAAAAGATCAGACCGGTGTTGAAGTCACCATCGTCGCCACGGGTACAGAACGCCGGCTAGAGCCTTATCTGGAGGTTATGATATTCCGCGCGATGCAGGAATTGGCCGGTAATGCCGTCCGTCATGGTCAAAGCACGAATATTAAGGTTCAGGTGAATGTGGAACAAGCTTATGTGCGTGTAATCGTGGAGGATAATGGGAAGGGTTTCTCACTGGAAACCCTGGAAACGGGAGATGGGTACGGTTTAAAATTCATCCGAGAGCGCGTAGAGCTGTTAGGCGGGACGATGGACATCGATACCACGGTGGGCCAAGGAACCAGGATTAGTTTCCAAATCCCTGCCATCATGCCTTAATCCTTTACCCCTTCCCATCGCCAGGCTGGGGTGAGGTTGAGATATCCCTCTATAGCAAGGAGAAGAAAGCTTTATGGTAAAAACACTGGGAATATTGACGGGGGGCGGCGATGTTCCAGGTCTAAACCCGTGTATGAAGGCGGTGGTTTTGAACGCTCTGGCTGCGGGGTACCGGGTTCTTGGAATCCGACGAGGTTGGGCAGGCTTTCTCTACTACAACCTTGATGACCCATCCACCCACGATTATTACATACGAGAACTGCACAGCGAAGACGTTCGCACCATCGATCGAACCGGTGGGACTTTCCTGCACACCTCGCGGACCAATCCGCAGAAGGTGAAACCGCATAACATTCCAGCTTTCCTGGCGAATTCGCAGTGGGGGGTACCGATTGACGATAAGGGAACCATGGATTTCACCCGGTACGTCCTGAAGGTCATCGAGCACCTGGGGATCAACGTTCTGGTGACAATCGGTGGGGATGACACGCTGAGCTATTCCGTCCGGCTTCACCGTGAAGGGGTACCCGTCGTGGCCGTACCGAAAACAATGGATAATGATGTCTTCGGCACGGACTACTGCATTGGTTTTTCCACCGCCGTCACCCGCAGTGTGGAATTCATCACCAATATGCGTACATCGGTCGGATCGCATGAACGGATCGGCATCGTGGAGCTTTTCGGACGCAACTCTGGAGAAACCAGCCTGATCAGCGCCTACCTGGCCGATGTTGACCGGGCCATCATTACCGAGGTGCCGTTTGACGTTGGGAAGCTTTGCGAGCTGTTAATGGAAGATAAACGAAATAACCCCTCCAATTATGCCATCATGACCATCTCTGAAGGGGCAATTATGGAGGGGGGAGGGATTATCGAACGGGGTGAAGCCGATTCATATGGGCACCGCAAATTGGGTGGGATTGGGCTGCTCCTCTCGGAAGAAGTCAAACGGCTCACCGGGCAGGACATCATGTACCAGCAAGTGGCTTACCTCATGCGTTCCGGTGCTCCCGACTCGCTGGATCGAATGGTCGCATCGTCTTTTGGCAACCTGGCGATGCAGCTCATCCGGCGCAACGAAACCGGTAAGATGGTCGCGCTGCACGGTGGGAAGTATACGACTGTGCCGATTCAAATGATCCTGACCGGGAAGAAAGTGGTCGACGTTCCGGCATATTATGACATTGAAAACTATAAACCGAAAGTCCGGGACTTCCTCGGAGTTCCGATGTTCTTGAGCTAGCGGAAGGATGAAGGAGTGTTGCATGAACGGAAATAAATTGCCCGATGTGATACGTGAATTGGATGCCGGTCTGGCAGTAGAAAAAGGGGGCATAAAAGTTCAGGATGCCCACCGTCTCCGCAGCCGGATTCCCCAATTGGCCGAAATGTCCGCTTTGGAGACAGGCTTGCGCCAGGGTTGGGCGCAGTATGCCATCCGCGCGGCTGCGCAGAACCTGGGGATTTACCCTGCCTCAATCAGCGATCTTTACATGGCTCGTGGACGCGGTGACGTCCCTGCAACGTTTACGGTCCCGGCAGTCAACCTGCGTGTTCTAAGCTTTGACGCCGCGCGGGCCGTTTTTCGAGCGGCAAAAGCGTTGGACGCGGCGGCGATGATTTTCGAGATCGCCCGTTCTGAGATGGGATACACGAACCAACGGCCAAATGAGTACGCTTCATCGATCCTTGCGGCTGCAATTGCAGAGGACTATAAAGGTCCGGTGTTTATCCAGGGCGACCATTTTCAAGTATCCCCCAAGCGGTATGCAGCCAACCCAGATCAAGAGCTGGATGCCCTCAAAGCCTTGATGCGGGAGTCGGTGGCGGCAGGATTCTACAATATCGACGTGGATACCTCCACGATGGTGGATTTATCCCAGACTAGTTTAGAGGCTCAACAGGAACAAAACACCAGCCTGTCTGCAATGTTTACCTGTTATATCCGGGAGATAGAACCCAAGGGGGTAACCATCTCGGTGGGAGGCGAAATTGGTGAGGTCGGAGGCCACAATTCAACCGAAGCAGAACTCCGGGCGTATCTGGATGGATACAAGGCCAAGCTCGGTTGTGATGGCGGCGTCGGATTGAGCAAGATCAGCATACAAACTGGCACCTCGCACGGTGGGGTTGTCCTCCCGGATGGCTCCATTGCCCAGGTGAATGTTGATTTTGGCACTCTGCTCCATCTGAGCAGGGTGGCTCGCCAGGATTATGGCCTGGGAGGCGCGGTTCAGCACGGAGCATCCACCTTACCCGAGGATGCCTTCAGCAAATTTGTAGAATCCGAGGCGTGTGAAGTCCACCTGGCGACCAATTTCATGAATATGTTCTTCGATAACTGCCCTCCGGTGTTAAAAGCGGATATGTACGCCTACTTGAGGGAGAAAAGCGCCTCCGAACGAAAACCCGACATGACCGACGAGCAGTTCTATTACAAGACCCGCAAGAATGTCATCGGACCTTTCAAGGCGCAAAGCTGGGGGATGCCAACCGATACCCGGGAAAGGCTCGGGCAAGCCTGGGAAGCCCAGTTCAAGAAGCTGTTTACCTTGCTGGGGTTGGAAGGTACGCGCATCTATGTTGAGCAGACCGTACGCCCAGAGATCATTCCACCCGACGCTCGCGATTATCTGGGGGAAGCTGTCGAGACGGAAGAGGTCAGTGACCTGGCAGACTGAGCCAGGGTTCTGACACCCATTTGTCAATTACCCCCTGCCTCGCATTTTTCGAGGCAGGGGGTTGGTTTATCCCAGCGGATTTGCCTCTGAGCGATGCTTCTGGGGATACGGGACATTCCAACCAAAATCCATCCCGACAAGATCATTGAGTGCTTGATTGTGCGGTTCATAGTAGGTCTGGAGACGGTCTCGGGTCAAGGGATTCATCTTTTGGTATTCGAGACGGTTGTGAATGCGGAAACCTGGAAAATTCCATCCGGGCAAGTCAAGCCAGGAAAGTACCTTTCCAAGGATTGTTTGTGGGGATTCGAAGAAATCTTCACTCTTGACAATGAGGATTTGCTCCCTGGGAATTACATTCAGCCAATTGTTTAATTGGTCAATATAGATCCCCCTGGAAAGGTAGGTGAAATGACGGTGGTTGATGCTTTGGTAGCCTTCATCCTGGAGCAGCTTTTGGGTCTCGCTGTCTACCCTGGAAACCTCCTGATCAATTGCATCTTCGAAAGATAGATGCTCATATCCCAACCTGACCTCATTCTGATAATGCGAATAAGCCCGGTCAATCGGATTTCTCAAGAGGAGGATAAATTTCATGGATGGGAATGTTTCAAAAACCCTTTTGGGTACATGGGGATGGAAAATGTAATATGGGCTGGCTTCACCGGTGATTGCTCTTTGGTTTCCCTGTCTCTGCGCCCGCCGAGGGAAATTCCCCAAATACCAATTAATTCCTTTGTGAAAGGATAGATCGAAATAATGAACTTCTTTTACAAGGGCGGGAAGGATAAGGGGGTGACGGATTAGATAGTTATAAAGGGAAGTCGTTCCACCTCTCTGGACTCCGATGATGAGGAACTCTGGAGCCATCCTCGATTTTGATGTCAATGCCCCGTAAAACTGCATTATGGATGTCCGGCTCTGTTTTTTTGTCCGATGGAGGATCTCTCTTAACCCACTTCTATGCGTATTCATTTAACCCCCTATCTCTTGCATCGAGTTTCAATGACTCTCGCTAGTTAATGTAATTTTGGAAAATGGAACCGTAAACGATAATAAGATTGGTCCATGTAATAACGCAGCCGGTATTTTGCGGATTTTGTCCAATAATGCCGCCATGGGATTTGCCAGTCTTCCGGTTCTGGGGTGGATCCTTTGTCAAGATACCCAAAAGTCACCATCTCTCTGGCCAATAAATACTCGATGATGGACCTCTGTTTTGGATTCAGGATCTTTTCAAACCGACCGGCCGGCTCTTCGGATATTCCTTTGAATCCTTCCGAATAGACGGAGTTGCCTCCCCACTGCTTACCATGCCTGGTTGGTTGGACGAGCTCATCTGAATACCCAATTTCCAGAAAATCGCACAGCTTCTTTAGCGTCTGTTCGGGATTGAGCACCAAATCCTCAAAGCGGAAAATGCAAACGTTGTCGTATCTTTCCTGGTATCGAATCACCGCCTGAAGCCGGGTCCGCCAATAAATGCTGAAGAGAAGCATTTTTTCGATGTCTTGCTCGTCCTGGTCGGGCTGTTCTCCCCGCAAACTTTTCCACTTTGATATGCTGGTGTAAACATCCCTTGGATCCCGGACGATGTACACGAACTTGCCTTCTTCCCCAAACATTTTCCGCATCAAGGGAAAATAGATTTCTTCAATGGGTGTTTTCGAGACCCAACGACGTTTCCGCGTGGGATTGACACCATCAGCTTCTGCAAAAGCATTTACCGTATGAAGCAACAGATCTTTGAAGGAGGCGGAGTCATCGACAGCTTTTTCAATCAGCTGATTGAATTTCTGTTTATCAAATTCCGGATATCCTTCGCGGTAGGTGGTTCTCCAGTGCTCCGAATTGGATATTTCCTGGTCTGGTAAAAACATCCGGAAGCCTGACTTCTCCCTTATGGCTTTCTCTTTGTCCTTTGCAAACAAAACCGATTTAAAGAAATTGAGCTCCTCGGGTATCACGAACAATTCGGGGTGGCCATCGAGGAGGGACAACAGCAACGTGGTGCCCGACTTATGGTACCCACTGATAAACACCGGCCGGTTTAAATATGCCTTGAGGTTGTCCACACCGCTAAACTCCCCGCTAAATCCAAAAAGGATATACTCACCCTCATTTTACTACAAAAATTATCGAAAAACTCCGGCAATTGAATGATGATTCCGGAGCCCAGGCAGCAAGTACGGCTGGCGAGTTGCCCAAAACCAACGCCAACGTTAGAATCGAGCCAGATCGAATTGGAGAAAAATCGAATGGGGAAGGACGAACAAGGAGTCAATTTCGAACGGTATATAGTTATTCCCCGCACCCTGGTCTTCCTCACCCGGGGGGATCAGGTTTTGCTGCTGAAGGCAGCGCCGCACAAACGGTTATGGCCCGGTCGATACAATGGGCTGGGGGGCCACGTCGAGCAGGGGGAAGATGTTTTGAGTGCAGCAAAGCGGGAAGTTGTGGAAGAAACCGGGTTAGAACCGGATGACATGTGGTTTTGCGGGACGATCTTTGTGGATACCGGTGCATCGCCTGGTGTGGGAGTATTCGTCTTCCGAGGCGAAAGCTTGAAAGGCGAAGCCGTGGACTCTATCGAGGGAAATTTGGAATGGGTGACCCCGGCAGATCTCAGCACTTTGAACACGGTCGAAGATCTCCCGATCCTGCTGCCAAAAGTTTTAGATATGAAACGGGGAGATCCGCCGTTTTCGGCCGTATACCGGTATGATGAAAACGATCGCCTGGAGATGTTTTTCGCGGATCAGGTGCGTTCGTAGAATACAAGCAGGGTGCTGCCATAACGGCGTTGATCGAACTCAACCAGATGAGCGGGGGAAATTTCCTTGTATTCGACCGGATCGATTTGGACGATAACCCACGCATCCGGGGTGAGCCAGCCAGGATTTTCATCAACAATTGAGATTGCACGCACCCACAAGTCCTTGTACTGTGGAGGGGCGATAAATATATAATGAAACGCTTTATCGGGAGGCTGTTTTAGGAATTGGAACGCATCCATCCGTATGACGTCTGCCTGGCTGGACAGCCGGGTGTGATCAAGGTTCGATTTAATTGTCTCGACTGCCTTTGGGTTGAAATCGATCATCCGGGCAAAACTTGCCCCGCGGCTGAGGGCTTCAATTCCGACGCTTCCAGTCCCGGCGAATAAATCCAGAAAATCCGCCTGGCGAATATCTGCGCCAAGAATGTTGAATAAAGCTTCTTTCACCCGGTCGGTGATCGGCCTGGTTCCCTCACCAGGGACCGATTTGAGGTGGGCGCCTCGTGCCTTACCAGCGATGATCCTTGGTGAGCTCATCCGTTCCGGGCGGCGTTATTTTTCGCGGGAGGGAAGGGCTTCAAATGCGTGACGAGCAGCGTAGAGATTGCCGTGGGGCGCCAGGACCGGAACGACACACCCTGTCCCCAGGAGAAACCGGCGGCCGTCGGTCTGGGCATATGCATCACGCGCTTCGGCCACAATCTTCTCCGGGGTCCCCAAAACCATGGAGGACCAGCGTGATAAGCCACCGCAGACCACACCGGAGAAACGTTTCTGTGCCTCCGTCAGGGACGGCCAGGTTTCGCGGTCGTGCCAATTGATAATCTGGACCGGATAATCCGAGACAAGATCAAACATCACGTCGTTGCCATGAAGGTGGAGCATGTTGAGCCACGCGGGCCTGGCAGCCTCCAGCACTTCCCGGTCGTAGGCAACCCCGAATTCCCGGTATTCCTGCGGATTTAGCAAGCTCAACTGTGCATGTTGAACGGCATAGAAGAAACCTGCAATGCCAGTCGTGAGGCACGCTTCCATAAAATCGATCGTGGTGCCAGCGATGACTTTCAATCCTGCGTGGACTGCATCCGGGTACTGGCGAAGATGGACGGTGAGGTCGGATGAGCTGACCAGGTTCTTTGCCTGAGCAAGCGGGTTGAAGATGGTCTGAAGGATGGGTACCCCATCTCCTAGCTCGTCGACGATATGCTTAAGCGCGGTAAGCTGCGCACCCAGGAAGCCTTTCCGTGGATCCAACGGTCTCAGCTTTTCCCAATCTTCCGGGTGGATAATCACACGCTCGGTATAATCACGCGTCCCCTCCGGATTGCCCGTCCAACGATCGTCAACTCCCCAATCCTTGATGCAGTATGAAGAAGCCGGTGTGACTTTCACCAGGTCAAAATCATAGGTGCGCTGGAAATTTACCACGGCGCGAGCCAGATTTTCCGGGATCTGGTCATCCACAGGAAAATGGCGCCATAAGGCTACCGGAACACGGTCCGGCTGATCACCTGCGAGGCATTTTTCCATCCTCTGAGTATGGGTCAAGGTTTGGTTTTCCACAGCTCTTTCTCCAGGTCCCAATCACCGATCAGGATATGCTGAATATGGCCTTTTGCCAGGCGTTTCAACATATTGGAACGAGTCCGATCCTCCACGCCCTCGGCAAGCTGGATCACCTGCTCAAAGGAATGGACAGCCAGCTCGCTTTTACCAACCAGTTTCTGTGCAATCGCCAGGGCAAACAAGGTGTCCAGGTTGCCGGGTTCCAATGAAAAAGCCTGTTGGAAGTCGTCTTCGGCCTTTTCGTACGCTTTGCGGTAGAGATACAACCACCCCCGGTAAATAAATTCTTTCGGGGATTGAGCGTCAATGGAGGTTGGATCGATCTCAATAGGATTCTCTTGCTGCTTCAGTTTTTCGGAGGATTTCATGGGATTTCTCGGTGGTCGACCCGGTAACCATTCATAGGGCTGTACTTAGATCTTTCTCTTCTTCCGCATGCTGCGCCAGGTATTCCTGCATATAAGGAGACCGGCGTAAACGCAGGGCCATGGGTGCCACAGCCCGTACATCTTCGATGGTGATCGTTTTCCGAGCATCGGCGGCTGCCAGCGCTCGGGCGGCTTCGAAGAGGGTGATTTCCGAACGAAGGGAGTCGATATGGAACTGCTGGATCAATTCGATTCCCTGGCGAGCAATTTCGTTCTCCACCTGGACATAAGGTAAAAGGTCACGTGCGGTCTGGACCTCGCTCTGGACCATCTGGGTTTCCACCGCATACTGAGAAATTACTGCCCGTGGATTCCGCTGGTAACTTTGAACGCGCCGGTAGGCCTCCAAACGTTCAGAAGGATCCACCAACCCGGTTACGATAACCCGCAGGCCAAATCGGTCCATAATTTGCGGCCTCAACTTGCCTTCTTCCGGGTTCATCGATCCAACCAGGATGAATCTTGACCGGTATGTTGCCGAGACGGCGCCGCGGCGGATTGTGTACAGCCCTTGTGATGCGCCATCCAGGATCGCATCGACGATCACATCTGGCAGCAAATTGCACTCGTCAATAAAGAGGACATTGAGGTCAGCCTGTGCCAGAATGCCGCGTTTCAACCGCAGCCGCTCATGAACGAGCGCTCTCTCGTCCAGCCCCCCGATGACATCATCCAAGGTGGAGTTCAGCGGCAGCTCTACCAGGTTGGCGCGATCCATGAAGGTGAGTGGACGGCCCTCCCCGAATTTTTTTGCGCAGTCGGGGCACACAGCATCCATACCGCCGGATGCTATGTCCTCTGGTAGGCAGCCATAAAAACAACAACTGCGTACTACCTGCGGCATCAGGTCTAGTAAGCTGCGAACAGCGGTGGTTTTTCCGGTCCCGCGAGGGCCAACGAGCAGCACGCCTCCAATATTTGGGTTAATCAAAACCAGGAGCAGGGCCAGCTTCATCTCATACTGACCCACCAACCCTAGAAATGGAAACGGCAAGCGTTCTGCAAGACCTGAATCACCGCCAGCATCCGCCGCCACAAACCCCCTGCCTGAAACCAGGTCGATCAGCTCTTTTAGGGATCGGACCTGAGGCCGGCTGCCATCCGGTGGCTCGGAGTTTTGCTGGTTGACTTGAGGGGTATTCAATTGGATCCAATTCCCTCCGGTTCAATCCATATCGTCTTTAAGCTCACCCGAGTCCATGGTATGCAGTAACTCTGGGCAATCCTGGAGGACATCAATCACATCATAAGGGAGTTCGGCTAACATGGGTGCAAGTGGAGCATACGCTGGTAGGTTTAGATGCTGCGGCGTGGGATACGGCATTGTCCGAGGAGGAGGGGATACCATCGTGCGTTTCCTCAATATCCTCGGATCTTTGTTCAGGTATCCCACATAATGGCCGATGACCGAAATAACGTCTCGTTCTGGGGTGATCCATCCAATCCATTCGCCCGAGACGTTGTAGACATATGGATAAACAAGAAATGCTCCCAATTCTCCCTTGGAGGTATAGATTGGGATTGGACGGCGAATAGTTACCATAAATCGTTCCCCTTGCTCAGTGGCGGGCGGATGCCCTATCTTACTCTACATCACTGTACGTCCACAACCGGTTGGCAAAAAAGTTCCACATCATAACCACGACGATTGCAATACTCAAGCCTATATTATGCCCTAAAACGGTGGATGAAAAAGGCAAACCCGGCATAGTCCGTTCGATAAAACCGATCAGGTGGGGTTCCAGATACGCAAACAGGGGGGTGCGGATGGATAGGCCGATCAAACTGACTACCACAAACTGCGCCATCTGATGAGGTACCGATTTGGTGCGCGAATCGGGATACGTCCAATACCGGTTCCACAAGAAATTGCTGAATACGGCTGCCACAAACGAACACACGCTTGCCCATACAGCCGGCATCCGAAACGCTCCTGCCAGGAGGTTAAACACACCGAAGTCAATGATTGCACCGATCAACCCAACCATGGCAAATTTAAAGAATCGGCTGCGTTCGCGATGATTGGTCAGGATCATACGAGTTCCAATGTCCTCCGGAAGTATTCAACCGTGCGGGTAAGCCCGGTCTGCAGATCCACTACCGGTTCCCAGTGTAAAATTTGCCTGGCGCGGGTAATATCGGGCTGGCGGCGTTGGGGATCATCCCCCAGACGGTGTTCGGGTTCAAATATAACACCGGCGGTATTTTGGACCAGGCGGTTGATCGTCTCGGCAAATTCCAGGATGGACGTCTCATGTGGATTGCCAAGATTGACGGGCATATGCTCATCCGAAAGGAGCAAACGGTAAATTCCCTCGATGAGATCGTCGACGTAGCAAAAACTGCGTGTCTGAGATCCGTCGCCATAAACTGTTAATGGCTCCTGGTTCAATGCCTGGCAGAGAAAATTCGGGACGACCCTACCATCATCCAGCCGCATGCGTGGACCATAGGTATTGAAGATCCGGGCGATGCGAGTATCGATCCCATGGAAGCGGTGATAAGCCATCGTGAGGGCTTCAGCAAATCGTTTGGCTTCGTCATACACGGATCGTGATCCAATGGGATCCGCATACCCCCAATAGGTTTCTTTTTGAGGATGCTCCTGAGGATCTCCATAAATCTCGGAGGTCGAGGCAAGCAAGAAGCGGGCATTTTGAGCACGCGCCACCCCAAGGGTATTGTGGGTTCCTAACGCTCCGGCTTTCATGGTCTGGATCGGCAGGTTTGGATATCCCAGGGGTGAGTGTGGGTTCGGGCTGGCAGGGGAGGCGAAATGGAGCACTGCGTCGACTTTCCCTGGCACGAAGATATAATTGGCTACATCATGCCGGATAAACTCGAAATTGGTGTTTCCCGCCAGTGGAGCCAGGTTCTGGGGATTGCCAGTGATGAAATTGTCCATCCCGATAACCTGATGGTCCTCCGCAACCAACCGCTCGCAGAGGTGCGAACCTAAAAATCCTGCCGCACCGGTGATTAATATTCGCATAGATTCCTTCCCATGGTGATGTTAATGCCAGTCTATCCGGGTGGTTAAACCGTCCCCGGTGAGTTGGTGAGTATGTTGTCCGTGTTCATCGATCAGCCAAAGGTTTCCCTGATAGGTCAACGCAATAAATAATCCGGTGTCTCCCAGGGGTGCAGGGGACCAAATGATTTCCTGTGGATCCAGTCCTACCAGTCCGGGTGCGGGAAAGACGGTTTCTTTATTGGATCCATCCTGGTCCATCACGACCAGACGGTACGTACTGCTCTCACTCTGGTCCGGGAATACCGCCTGTAGGAATCCAATCTTATACCGGTTTTCACTTATCCAGGGAGAAGTTTTCGGATATGCAAACATGCCGCTCTGCGAAAAGATCGAAAACGCACGATTTTCCTCGAAAAGGACTGCCGTAAGATCAAAATCCGGGGAATCCTCGGCGGAAATGGTGCCATCCAGGGGGACATGGTTGACGGTGAAAAGAGACTCCCCATCGGCTCCCCAACTCAAGCCAGGGATCCAAGCCCAGCTGCCGTGTGTCTGAAAGGGGATAATGTCGATGGATGGCAGAAGCTCCCCGCTGGTCAATTTCACCAGTCCAATCGCATCGGGGCGAGCATAGGCCAGCTGCTTGCCATCCCTCGACCACGCGTAGCTGGTTCCCCACCAGCCGTAAATGCCGCCAGAATTCGTCTCCACCACTTCCCGTCTCTGAGAAGTCACCCCCTGGGCATTGAACGTAAGCATTCGCAGGTCATTATTCGCCTGCCAGCCAGGAGGATCGGAACGAGGTTCAACCGTCGAATACGCGATCGTCATCGGGGATCCCGGAACCCAACCCGCGTAATGAACGATATTGGAGACGTTCAAGTCGATCGGTGTTGGATTCTCATCTTCCAGGTTGATCACCCACAAGGTGTTCAGAACATCCGCCGACGACTCTTTCGTTTTCCTTGTTACCAGGAGCCATTTCCCGTCCGGTGAAGCGCTGAACACCCGGCTGTCCAAATCTCCGGTGGTTGTCAGGGGACGGCGGTTTCCAGTTGATCCCTTCATCGTCCATGCGTTCCCACCCGTCAGATAGACAAGGATTCCAGGGATAGGCAGGGTTGCGAAGGGGGTTTGTACACCCACCATGACAATTTCCGAAACCGGCTCCTTCACCACGGTCGTTTTGGCCACCTGGGACGAAACCTCCAGGTTGTCTTCGAACACATGCCGTGTGGTAATCTCCTCCAGACCGTTAATCCCGGGTTGTATCAACCGGGTTTCGCCTTCCGGAAGGGCTTCGTTGCGGACCAATTGTTGTTTGTAGGGAATAATTACTTCCTGGACGTCAAATGTCTCCCGGACCCGGACGATCTGGATATGCGATTTGTCCGTCAGGACGCTGTATGTGGGCGGGTCGGTTCGATCAAGCGGGTTGAGAGAAATGCCTGCTTTCTCTACCGCCGTCTGAACGGTTGTGCCGGGGGGGATGGTCTGCTGCTGGGTGAGGCCCTCCACCGTGATCGAAATCTCAATCAGGCTTTGGGTGGCATTGGGGGGAACGCAGGATGCCTGGGACAGCAAACCCATCAGGACGAAAGCCGCAAAGCATAATCGGATAAGACTGCATCGCAGGGCAAGGGACCGGCGCTTCTGGTGCATCATGAGCATGATGGAATGGGTTAATCGGGTATAATCGACTGCGTTCGCGGCAGAAATCAATTCCAGCAAGATTGGACGGGTATTATCCATCGATCATTCACGAAATCGACCGAGGATGACCATCACGCCATCGTCAATCACAATCCCTTCAATGCGAATACCGGTGAGGACTGGCCCAATTGTACCGGTAAAACTTTCGTCAAGCAGTTTTGACACTTTCTCCAGGATCCATTCTGGCAGCGGGACAGGTCCCATGTCGGCGGATACAATGTTCAATTTCGGATTGCCGTTTTCATCGAAGGAGACGTCGACCGTGAGATGGACACTGCCCGCCAGAAATCCTTTGGAAACCTGTCCGTAGATGTCTAAATATCCATCTTTCAGGTATACCTGCGGATCCTGGATCAGCGAACCAGGCCGGGCATCCAACTCGGAAGCCAGCACCGAACTGAGCTGGCTTTCGGTGAACGTCAGGGTGACGAGTTCTCCAGGCTGGACGGATTGACGGGCTGCATCCAGAGATTCCTGAACCTGATCAAGCGCCTCGGTAGAAACCGGAATGGTGGGACCAGGTTGTTCGGGACCCCCGACTTGGATCGAACAGGCCAGACTGACTCCTGCCACCAGCAGCAGGAGAAGGATAAGGATGCGATACGGTTTTGTCATCCTATGGATCGACCCGGGTGTTTGACTTTGATGGACATCGTCAGGCAAGCCTGTGGGTAATTATAGCATGAGTGATTCCACCGAAACGACGAACGAAATACCACTGACGGACCTCCTGGAGGCGCTGCTGTTTGTCGCTCCTGGCCCGGTTAATCCAACCCAGTTAGCCACTGCCCTGGATCGAACCGCTGCAGAAGTGGAACGAGGCCTGGCTGAATTGGAGCAACATCTATGCCAGCGCTTCGGTCTCAGGCTCCAGATGCATGGGGGTAAGTATTCCCTGACCTCTGCTCCCGAGGCAGCAGGGTATATCGAACGGTTTCTTGGGCTTGAAGCCACCAGCCGCTTGAGCAAGGCCGGTCTCGAGACCCTGGCGATCGTCGCTTACCGGCAGCCGGTAACGCGGCCGCAGGTGGATGCTATCCGAGGGGTGAACAGCGATGCGGTGATGAAGAATTTATTAAGCAAGGGATTGATCCAGGAGATGGGGAGAGCGGACGCGCCGGGTCGTCCAATCCTTTACGGTACCACTGAAGAATTCCTCCAGTACTTTGGCCTCCCATCTTTGCAGGCCCTGCCGGACCTGGAACCCGTAGAGGTATTCATTTCGCCAAATGGGAAAAATAATGGGGTGCTAAAAGATTGAAAAATGGTTGCTGAAAGACTTCAAAAAATTTTAGCACGCGCAGGGTATGGGTCACGACGATCCGCTGAAGAGTTGATAGCCGCGGGACGTGTATTGGTTAATGGAGTTCCGGCTGTCCTGGGAACGCGTGCAGACGCATCCGCAGACCGGATCGAAGTCGATGGGCACCCGGTTAAAGCGAAACCCACCATGCTGTATATCGCCCTGAATAAACCACGCGGCGTGCTGTCCGACTCTCAGGAAAACGATCCCCGAAAAACCGTTTTCGACCTGGTTCCCGTGCGGGAGCACTTGTTTGCCGTTGGGCGGTTGGACCTGGACAGCGAGGGGTTGGTCCTGCTGACCAACGATGGAGAATTGGCGAACTGGTTGACCCACCCCCGGTACGAACACGAGAAGGAATACCGGGTGTTGGTGGTGACAAAGCCGGATGAAAATCAGCTGACCACCTGGCGCCGGGGGGTGGTCCTGGAAGATGGCACCAAGACCGCCCCGGCACGGGTGGATATCGAATCGGTGCACGGGAAGACGGTGTGGCTCCGGGTGGTCTTGAAGGAAGGCCGCAAACGCCAGATCCGCGAGGTGGGGAAACGGATTGGCCTGCCCGTAGAGCGGATCATCCGGGTGCGGATCGGCAGCCTAAACCTGGGCAGCCTCAAGCCGCGCGATTGGCGGTATCTCACCACGGGTGAGGTGGCCGGATTGAAAGGCCAGCCGGGCAAGATGAGCACCAGGTCGGAGGAGTTCAGATCCAGGACCAAGAAAAGCGGGGAATCCAGCCGGACCCAGCGCACGTCTAAAATAGACAGGCACAAGTAAGCTTTTCGCGATTCAGCCACGGATAGCACAAAATGGTTTGTCCTCGACTGCCTCCAGGACCCGCTAGCAAATGCTCGTCTGGCCAGCGGGCTCGGCCAGAACGTCCCCACAAGCCAGGCGCAAACCGTTCAGCCGGAAGATCTGCACGACCGACACGCTGAGCTCTGCCTGCGGCCGTGCGGGATGGGGTTCTGGCAGGTGCATTGGGGCTACCCCCTGACTTGACAGGATGCTGTCGTTGTGGTACATTGGTTAACATGACAGTATAATGTCATGTCTTGGGCTAACGCGCAAGCCCCGGTGCGAGAACCTGGGGGTGATCGCAATCATTCATCATACAGAACAACCCCGATCCGCAAACAACGCTTACGCGAAATAGAGAAAGGAGCTTTTCGATGTCCGATCTTACCAAACCCACCAAGGCACAATCCGGCGCTAACCGTTCTGGCGCCGAAATCCGGCCGTTCCGTATCAACATCCCTCAGGCCGATCTGGACGACCTGCGGGATCGCATGGCACTCACCCGTTGGCCTGACGAGCTGCCCGGTGTTGAAGGGAGCTACGGGGTGCCCCTTGGTTACGTGAAGGAGTTGGCCAACTACTGGCGCACCGGCTACGATTGGCGCAAGTGGGAGGCAAAGCTCAACCAGTACCCGCAGTTCACTACCACCATCGACGGCCAGAACATCCACTTCCTGCACGTCCGCTCTCCAGAACCGGACGCCCTGCCTCTCATCCTCACCCATGGCTGGCCTGGCTCCATCGTGGAGTTCCTCGACGTCATCGGCCCGCTCAGCGATCCCCGGGTTCACAACAGCGACCCACGCCACGCCTTCCACCTGGTCATCCCCTCGCTCCCCGGTTATGGGTTTTCCGGTCCGACCCAGGAGACCGGCTGGAACAACTACCGCATCGCCAGAGCCTGGGCGGAGCTGATGAACCGCCTCGGCTACGAGCACTACGGCGCGGCCGGCAATGACGCCGGCTCGATGATAAGCCCGGAAGTGGGACGGATCGATCCCGATCACGTGGTCGGAGTTCACGTCACCCAGATCTTCTCGTTTCCCTCCGGCGACCCCGATGAACTGGCG
>Ga0105104_10000821_pt1 | contig 24115 bp, 22 predicted proteins | sample PPLLaktember2015_3_FD_87034 | JGI IMG/M metagenome (GOLD analysis project Ga0105104, IMG submission 87034) | Freshwater sediment microbial communities from Prairie Pothole Lake near Jamestown, North Dakota, USA - PPLs Lake P7 Core (6) Depth... | ecosystem: Environmental > Aquatic > Freshwater >...
AGGCGCGCTGTTGAATAATAGGGGTTGCCGGCGCGTTCGTACTCGTCCAGGATCGGCTGTTTGAAATCCTCCGCCTCTGCGGGTCCCAACGGCGTTTTCCCTTCGCGGGTGAGCTGCTCCTGCTTGACGGTCAGCAGCACGTTGGCGGCCTGCTCTCCACCCATCGCGCTGATCCGCGCGTTGGGCCACATCCATAGAAAACGCGGACCAAAGGCCCTCCCGGCCATCCCATAATTCCCCGCGCCAAACGAACCGCCGATCAGGATGGTCAGCTTGGGCACGCTGGTGGTCGAGACCGCGTGGACCAGCTTAGCCCCATCCCTGGCGATCCCACCCGCCTCATAGTCTTTGCCCACCATAAACCCGGTGATGTTTTGCAGGAAGAGCAGCGGAATGCCGCGCTGCTCGCACAGCTCGATAAAATGCGTTCCCTTCAGGGCGCTTTCGCTAAACAGCACCCCATTGTTGCCCAGGATCCCCACCGGGTAGCCGTGGATGCGCGCGAACCCGCATACCAGCGTGGTTCCGTAGCGGGCTTTGAACTCGCGCAGCTGGCTGCCGTCCACCAGCCGGGCGATCACCTCACGGACATCGTAGGTCTCGCGGAAGCTCGCCGGCAGGATACCATAGATTTCCTCTGCGGGATACAGGGGCTCCTCGGGCGGCCGGACATCCAGCGCGTCCAGCCAGCCCGGTCCGCGCCGCCAGCTGGCCTGGGGCAGCTCTTCGATGATCGAGCGGCAGATCTCCAGGGCGTGCTCGTCATTCTCGGCGAAATGATCGGCCACCCCCGAGCGGCGCGTGTGCACATCTGCTCCACCCAGCTCCTCGGCCGAGACGCTTTCCCCCGTGGCGGCTTTGACCAGGGGTGGCCCACCCAGGAAGATCGTTCCTGTGCCTTTGACGATGATCGCCTCGTCGCTCATGGCCGGGACATACGCTCCACCCGCGGTGCACGAACCCATCACCACCGCGATCTGCGCGATGCCTTTGGCGCTCATGCGCGCCTGGTTGTAGAAGATGCGCCCAAAGTCGTCCGCGTCCGGAAAGACCTCATCCTGCATGGGCAGGAAGATACCCCCCGAATCGACCAGGTAAACGCAGGGCAGGTAGCTTTGCTCGGCGATCTCCTGAGCGCGCAGGTGCTTTTTCATGGTGATCGGGAAATAGGTGCCGCCTTTGACGGTTGCGTCATTGGCGACGATTATCACCTCGTGGTCCGCCACCCGCCCGATCCCGGTCACAATCCCCGCGCCGGGGGCCTGGTCCTCATACATCCCCCAGGCCGCCAGCGGCGAGAGCTCGAGGAACGGCGCGCCCGGGTCGAGCAGCCGCTCGATCCTCTCGCGCACGAACAGCTTTCCCTGCGCTTCGTGCCGCTCTCTATATTTCGCGCCCCCGCCCTGGCGCGCCTGTTCCAGCCGTTCGCGCAGCTCCCGCGCCAGGGCCTGATGATGGGTTTGATTCGTTTGAAAGTCTGTTTCCGAGACGTCGATAGAGGAATTGATATTCTCCACTGAATCCATCCCCTTGCCCCTATCTTGAGCAAATTCAATACTTACTTGATATAGATTATAGCATTATCGAGCTCGCCAGGCTCGAGAAAATCCCCGCGCAGTTGGATGAAGAATTCCTGTAAATCCCCAACCCAAAAATCAACCAGTCCCGTCAGCCTTTCGGTTGATGTGCCCTGATTCCCATGCCCGCATTATAGACAGCACCCGCAGCCGCAAACTGTCCCCGTTGCCGTGAAACTGCGTGTCTGCTGCGGCTGCGGCTGCCAAAAACCGGAAAGTAAAGGGAACCGGATCGATGACCGAATCGTATAAGAATGAAATCATAGAGAGTGGAATAATTCATCGATAGTGGAGGAGCTTTATACATGAGCAAGGCATCCAAACAGCTGCTGGTTTTTTTGGCCGCGACCATCATCTGGACGTGGGCATTCTATACGCCGATTGCGGCCGGCGGTCACCGGCCGCATGAGATGCCCTGGATGATCCTGTTTATCCGGGGTGGGATGGGCCCTTCCCTGATCGGGATTGGAATGGTCTTCTTGACCTGCAAGAGCGGCAGCCCGCCCGGGGTGATATACTGGCTTAACCATCTTATTGGAAACTTTGAAGCTTTAGTTAGTTCTTGGTGCAAACCTGCTCCCTGGGCCGTCCTCGGCGCAGGATTCGCCGCCGAGGACGGCGGCTTGAGCGAGGTTCGCACCAAAATCTAGTTAGGAGGATCACCATGAAAAAACAACCAGCCCTGTCCTGGCTCATTCCCCTCACCGGTATTCTGGCGTTGATTGTCGCTGGCGTTGGCCTGTTCTGGCAAAATGGGGGCGGCCCCTTTCCCTTCATCACCCTGCACGGCGAAACCGTGCAGATGTCTGGGCAGGGCATTTACGCTTATGATACGTACTTCAAAGCCCCAATCTTCCGCGGCACGGACGCCGTGACTCTGTTCGTGGGCATTCCTCTGCTGCTGGCTGCCGCCCTGCTTTACCGCCGCGGCTCGCTGCGTGGGGGCATCCTGCTGGCGGGGGTGCTCTCTTATTTCCTGTACAACTCCGCCTCGATGGCCCTTGGCGTGGCCTACAACAACCTCTTTCTGGTATATACCGCTTACTTCTCAGCCAGCCTGTTCGCATTCGGGCTGGCTTGCAGGTCGATCGACCTCCAGGTTCTCTCTTCCCACGTTTCGGCCGGGCTGCCCCGGCGTGGCATCGCCGTGCTGATGTTTGTCTCCGGCCTGGCTCTCATGGCCGCCTGGCTGATCGACATCGTCGCCGCGCTGGTGCAGGGTAGGGTGCCGGCGATTGCCAGCTATACTACCGAAGTGACGTATGCGATCGACCTGGGCATCATTACACCGCTGACGGTGCTGGCAGGCATACAAATTCTCCGCCGCGCACCGGTTAGCTATCTGCTGGCCCCCATCATGCTCATCCTGCTCGCCATTATTGGCCTGGTAGTTGCCGCGCAGACCGTTTCGCAGTCCCTGGCCGGGATCACTTTGAGTGTTGGAGAATTTATCGGTAAGGCCGGCTCATTTATGACCCTTGCTGGTTTCGCCGCCTGGCTGCTCGTGCGTTTCTTTCGCAGCCTCTCGGAAGCCAGACCGGTACAGCCGAAACCTGGCCGGACCAAAAGCATCCCTGCTTGATCAGGATCCCATTATCCAAAGAGGACAAAAACAATGAAAATCAATGATGCACAGCGCGAAATCCGGACAGTATTCCTGGGTGGTTTTGCGGGTCAGCTGGTATCGGGTATCCTATGGCTGATTTCTGCCGCAGTGAGCACCTGGATCTCACAGTCATACGGGATGATCGCCCTGTTCCTGGGTGGCATGCTCATCTTTCCGCTGACCCAACTGGTTTTGCGTCTGATGGGGCATAAAGCCGGGTTGAGCCCCGAAAATCCATTCCGCCAGCTGGCAATGCAGATTGCCTTTACCGTGCCGGTTAATTTCCTTCTGGTCGGTGCGGCTGCCCTGTACAAGCTGGATTGGTTTTACCCCGCGGCGATGATCGTTGTGGGAACTCACTACATACCCTTTTGTTTCTTGTATGGCATGAAACATTTCGGCGTCCTGGCCGCGTTGATGGTCGGCGGCGGGGTCCTGTTTGGGCTGTATCTGCCGGTGGCTTTCAGCACGGGCGGCTGGTTGACCGCCTTTCTGCTCCTGCTGGCGGCAGCGGCCGGATGGTGGATCGTGCGCGGCGAGCAAAAACGCCCCATTCTGGCATAATAAGAATTTTTCAGGGGGCCCGGCTTGTTTTTTCTTTGTATTTATCCGAAAATTGTGGGGTATCTGTGCGGCCAAACCTTTGGCCGCACAGACATCTCAGAAAAAATATTTCTTGGATAGGTTCAATAAATCTTCGGTATGCTGGTTCCATACAGGGTTTACAGGTAAGCGTATGAACACGGACAAAAAGCACGCGCTGGTCATCGGCAGCAGCATGGCTGGTATGCTGGCGGCCAGGGCGCTGGCCGATCATTTCGAGCGAGTCACCATCGCCGAACGGGATATATTTCCGGCAGGCGCGGAACCGCGCAAAGGCCTGCCTCAGGCGCGGCACGTCCATATCCTGCTGATGAAAGGACAGGAATGCCTGGAGAAGTTTTTCCCCGGGCTGGAGGATGAGCTCGGCCGGGCCGGCGCACCCCACATCGATTGGACCGGGGATGCGAGCTGGTTTACCTTTGGCGGCTGGTCGCCCCGTTTTCCATCCGGGTACTGCTCGCATCCTTGCAGCCGGGACTTGCTGGAATCTGTCATCCGCGGCCGGCTTTCAGCCATCCCCCAGGTTCAGTTCCTCGAGGCGCACGAAGCGGTCCAGCTTCTCACGACTCCCGATCGGTCCCGCGTTACGGGGGCGCGCCTGCGCCTGCGCGGCCGGCCCGATCAAGACGGTCTGGACCTGCTGGCGGACCTGGTGGTGGATGCCAGCGGGCGGGATTCCCGAGTTCCCCACTGGCTCGAGACCCTGGGTTACCCGCCTCCACCGGAAATCGTGGTCAACTCCTTTTTGGGCTACGCAACCCGTGTGTATCAAAGACCGCCTGATCTGAACGATTGGGCAATTTTATTGGTGCGCGGTACGCCTCCTACCAACAGCCGTGGGGGTGTCATTTATGCCATCGAAGGCGATCGCCTGATGGTTACGCTGGGTGCTCCCGGGCGGGACTATCCCCCCACAGACGAGGAAGGTTTTTTGGCATTTGCGCGCAGCCTGCCCGTACCGACCCTGTACGATGCCATCAAGGATGCCGTCCCGCTGACCTCCATTAGCGGCTATCGCAAGACCGAGAACCGCTGGCGGCATTACGAGCACATGCCCCGCTGGCCGGAAAACCTGGTCGTGGTGGGCGATGCGGCCTGCGCCTTCAACCCGGTCTATGGTCAGGGCATGAGCGTCGCGGCCCTGGAGGCGCTGGTCCTGGGTGAATGCCTGCGCAGCCGTCCGGCGCACGACAGCCAGAATGGTCTGGCTCGCGAGATGCAAAAGAAGATCGCCGGGGTGATCAATGCTCCCTGGCTCCTGGCGACCGGCGATGATTACCGCATCCCGCAGACCGAGGGCCGCCCGCTTGGTTTTACCACCCGCCTGATGCACGGCTATATCGATCACGTCTTGTATATCGCCAACCACAGCCAGGCTGTTTTCCTCACTTTCTTCGAAGTAGCCCACCTGCTTAAACCGCTGGCCGAATTTTTCAGACCGGGCATCCTGTCGAGCGTTTTAAAACGTGTGTCCGGCCAGGTCTTTCGTCGGAATAGGGATGGCGCTTCAGGGCCTGGCGGCAGCCGGGGATAAATCACCCATGTAGAGATCCTCACCTGCCCACCTTCGGCCGGGCCGCCGGCACCTGCAGCCCGAATGGGGTGCTGGGTCGGTCGCAAAGAACGCTCCCTCAGGATGACATGTTTTCTGAGTCATACCTATAAGGTAGCAACTTGAATTAGTTAAATCGTCCTTGTACACGCGTTTTATCCGTGCTACGATAAAGTACTTGCGGTGGTGGTTGAAAGATCGGTTCCACTCTTACTCCTGTTTCGGTCCATAACAACTTAGCGGAGGGAAAAATGATCAGTGTGAGGGATCTTCTGCGTATCAAGGGGGATGCCGTGTGGTCCGTTTCTCCGGACAGCACCGTATTAGCCGCTTTGACCCTGCTTGCCGATAAAGATGTTGGCGCCTTGCTGGTTCTGGATGCCGGCGAGCTGAAGGGGATCGTTTCCGAGCGTGATTTCGTACGCATGATTGCCAAAACGGGTAACTGCCAGGTCTCTGCGGCCGTCCGGGATTTTATGACCAAAGAGGTCATTACCGTCCACCCGGATACCACCATCGCGGAATGCATGCAGCGGATGACCGCCGAGCGCATCCGCCACCTGCCGGTTGTAGAAGAGGGCAGGCTGGTTGGCGTCATCTCGATCGGGGATGTAGTCCGCGAGATGATCTCTCACCAGGCCAGCCAGATCGATTCGCTGGAGAACTATATCGAAGGCACCGGCTACGGTCATTAGGACCCTGGTCTATCCCTGACTTTCGACACCGGGTGTTTGCGAAAACACCCGGTGTCTGCGTCTGGGTTGATTTACACATCCATTAATAATAATTTGGATCTTTATAGTATTATTAGTGTTGGCAGTACAGGTTGTCTCTGGAGGGAGAATGTTATGCGTATAGCCGGTCCATTGTCCCGCGGGGTAGCCCTGGTTGGGGCCGGGATGAGCCCATTTGGTGTTTTCAGACAAAAAACAAACCGCGATCTTTTCGCCGAAGCTTACCTGGACATGGGTCGTTCGATCGACCGCGGCTTCGATCCGGCCGAAATTGAAACCCTGTACGTGGGCAACTTTTCCAGCGACCGTTTTGAAGGCCAGGGTCACCTGGCGCCCATTCTGGCGGATGCCGTTGGCCTGGTCCCTCTTCCGGCAACCCGTGTGGAAGATGCGTGTGCCAGCGGGGGCGCTGCCATCCGTCAGGCTGTGATGGCCATCGCCTCCGGGATGCACGATGTGGTCCTGGTGGGTGGGGTGGAGCAGATGACCCGCCTCACCACCCTGCAGGTCACCGATGTCCTGTCGACGGCGGGGGATATGCTGTATGAGATGGGCTCCGGTTTTACCTTCCCGGGCATTTTTGCCGCCATGGCCACGGCCTATATGCACCGCTATGGGATGAAACCCGAGCACCTCTTTCAAGTGGCCCTGAAGAGCCATGCCAACGGCGCCCTCAATCCCAAGGCCCAGTTCAATCTCAGCTTGCGGGACTGGATGGCCGCCCGGGCTGCCGCTGCCCGCCAGAAAGACCTTCCGGCCCCAACCTGGAATGACGAGCTGGATTTCCTGCGCGACGAAACAGCCAACCCCACCATCGCCTGGCCGCTGCGCCTGTTTGACTGCGCCCCCATCACCGACGGCGCGGCTTGCCTGCTGCTGGTTACCGCCGGACGCGCCCGTGAATTTACCGACGATCCTATCTATATTATCGGATCCGGACAGGCATCTGACCATGCCCTGGCCGGTCATGCCGATCTGGCCGGGCTGCGCGCCGCCCGCCTGGCCGCCCAATCTGCCTACCAGATGGCCGGGGTCGCTGCCTCTGACATCCGCCTGGCCGAGGTACACGACTGTTTTACCATCGCCGAGATCATTGCCACCGAAGATCTGGGCTTTTTCCCGCCGGGCAGTGGGTACCGCATGGTCGAGGACGGCGTCACCAACCGCGACGGTCCCCGCCCGGTCAACACCTCCGGTGGATTAAAGGCCAAAGGCCACCCCGTCGGCGCATCCGGGATCGCGCAGGTGGTCGAGATCTGGGAGCAGATGCGCGGCGAGGCTGGCGAGCGCCAGGTCAGAGGCGATCTTCCCCTGGCGCTTACTCACAATGTGGGCGGTACCGGGGGCACCTGTGTGGTCCATATCTACGAGCGGAGGTAACAACCGTGCAGAACCTGCCCTTTACCTACGCTTCCTTCGCGACCTTTCTCGCTCAAAAAAAGCTCATGGGCGCGCGCTGCCAGGCTTGTGGTACTCTGAGCCTGCCGCCGCGAGCCATTTGCCCAAACTGTCACGCTGACCGCATGGAATGGGTGGAAATGCCGGAGCGTGGAACCCTGGCGGCATTTACCTCGATCTATGTCGGCCAGTCCGCCTTGCTCGCCGAAGGCTACGACCGTTCCAACCCGTACTGCGCCGGCATCGTCGAGCTGGAAAACGGTCTCAGGGTCAGCGCGCGCATCCTGGGCGTCGATCCACGCAATCCCGCCGGCATCCGTATCGGCTCCCCCATGATTCTGGAGATCCTGGACCGGAAGGTGGAAGGAGATTCGCTGCCCATCCTGGCCTTCAGGGTTCTCTGAATTACCAAAATTCAGGAAAATACATTGGGACAAGGTTTGACCCCCACTGAATAAGGTAACCGTTCATCAGGGGAATCTTTTCGCACGAATATTCCCATACCAAATAGGGACACATGACCCTACTAATCTAGGGGCATCTGCCCCTTTTTAGTTTTCAAAATTTTCTTATGATTCAAATGGAAGGGTTAGGTTTTCTGTCAATTCTTATCAAGGAGAAAATCTCATGCAGGTAACCGGCCGCGAAGTGTGGACTATTATTCATGGTATGGGTTTCGGCGCCATATTCTTGTTGGCTTTTGCTGGCGGATTGGCAGAACTGTATAGCATGCGTCCCGAGTGGATGACGGCGGAAGGTATGAAAACCAGGGTGAGCCGGATGAAAACCGGTTTGTGGGTAATGGCGGCGACTGTATGGTTGACCGTTATTTCCGGGTCTTTCATTGTATACCCATGGTATCGCGCCGCGCCTCCAGAGGGGACAGCAGATCTCACAAACTTCCCACGGTCGCTTCTCCTTTCTCAACCCACTACAGCCGGATGGCATACTTTTGGAATGGAGTGGAAGGAGCATGTTGGCTGGCTGGCCCCCATTGCGGCTACAGTTGTAGCGGCGATTGTTTCTTATTACGGCCCAGAAATCTCTCGTCGTTTGGGAGAGCGCCGGGTTGTGACTATCTTCTTTGTCATTGCCTTCCTGTCTGCGGCGATCGCGGGTGCCTTCGGTGCATTCATTACTAAAGCTGCCCCTCTTCAATAATCTATAGTGAGAAGATGTAAAGAAATAGGAGTCGAAAACGATGACCTCAAAAAATGCTGTTAATATTTCTCTTCCGAATGGCCCGGCGGCGGCCGCCTTACTGGCAGGTGGCATCGGTGCTGCAGCGTTGGGTATCTTGACTACGCTTTCGGAAGCTTCTGCAAATATTGCGAATGCATTGCGATGGTCGGTTGCGGTTGGCCCTCTTTCCGGTAAAGTAGGCGCTGCCGTCATTATTTACCTGGTCTCCTGGGCCATCTTACATTACGCCTGGCGCGGCAAAAATGTAAATTTCAATCAAGTCGCCACAGTTACCTTTATACTCCTGGCGATCGGTTTGCTGGGGACTTTCCCACCGGTATTTGAATTATTCGCACCAGAATAATATTCATATTCGGTCGTTATCTGATCGATAGTTGGCATTATTGCCAACTATCTCCGTTTATTCTTTGTAGAGATGATCTATGATATGGTGCTCGACAGCGAAAGTTGCCAGTTCGATCCGATTCGTCAGGCGCAGCTTTTCCAGGATGGTGCTGACGTAGTTGCGGACAGTTTTTTCGCTTAAGTTCAATGCCACCCCTATCTGCGCGTTGCTTTTTCCTCTGGCAACTTCGGCAAGCACCTCTATTTCCCTGTCGGATAAGCTTCGAAAAGCATCTGTTTCTACCATCCTTTCAGTCTCACGCACTCTCTGTAATAAGCGCGCAGTTGTCACTGGATCTAGAACTGCTTCATTTCGCACGATGGCTCGAATTGCCTGCAGTAGCTCTTCATTCCTGACCTGTTTCAGAATATACCCGGCAGCCCCTGCTCGGATGGCTTTGATCAACAAATTGTCGTTTGCGTAAGAGGTCAAAATCGCAACCCGGGTGTCTGGGTGGTCCTGGCTGATTCGCTCTATAGCTTCAATGGCTCCTTCCCCAGGCATGCGGATATCCATGAGCACCACGTCCGGATGTAGCTCATCAACCTGGCGAAGCGCATCCAGAGCTGTGCCAGCTTCACCTACAACCTCCATATCCGTTTGATCATTGATCAGCGTCATCAAACCAAAGCGGACGATTGTATGGTCGTCAACCAGGATGACCCGAATTTTGCTCATATTTCTTCTTTCAAGGGAACGATCAAGTGAATGATAGCGCCTTTCCCCGGTTTATTCTGGAATTCAATTTTTCCGTCAAGAAGGCGTGCCCGATCGTGCATATTTTGTAAACCATTTCCGGCAACAAGTTGTTGAGGAAAACCGACACCATCGTCTTCGATAGTCATGTCGAGAAGGCCCCCATTCTGAGACAAACAAATTTTTACTTTCCTGGCTTTCGCATGCCTGACTGTATTGGACAGAGCGCAATTAACGATGGCGATAACGTGATCGGTTCTGAGCGGGGAGAGCGTTGTATGTTCTGGTAAATCGAGGAAAAGTTGGATATCTACCAGGGATCGAAACCGTGGATCTTCAGCGATCCCCTTCAAAAATTTAGCCAATGGTGTATCGGACGGAGTTGAACGGAGATCAACTAGATTATGGCGCAGGTCTGTGATGGCATCGTAGAGAGCATCACCTGCTCGTTCCAGACGTGGAGCGAGCTGCTTTTCCGTTGAGATTAATTGGGCAGCCGATTCTACTAAAATGCCGGCAGTATAGATTTTCTGCATGGCTCCATCGTGAAGATCACGTCCTATTCTTTGTCGTTCCTCTGCCAGGATTTGCTGCTTCTGCATGGCATCTATCATTTGATCCACTTCCAGGCTAAAAACCTCCAAACCTCGGATGATGCATACCGTCAAAACCAGACCGATGAAAGATCGCAGCAGAAAGGGGGGAATGCCTGTCACATGGGTGAAGTTCATCGTATTGATCAAATTCCCTGGAAAAAAGGGAACAGGTTCTGGAAACAATCCTGCCAGGATGGCATAAAATGCCAGTGCCACGCTTGCCACTGCCAGCACCTGAACAAAACGGGGCTCAGCTACAAGTGCAATTTTTAAACGGGTCTGTTTACTCAAGCCATAGGCCGCCAATAACCCGCCTGGAAAACCAATAAAATAACGAGCGGCTGCGTTGGATGTATTGAGCCAGGTCTCTCGGTTGGGAATGAATGGCAACAGAAGGAAGAACATGACAAACATCCAGGTGATAAATATACCCAGAGGTAATCCATGCCACCAGCGCCGTCGACCAAAGGGCAGGAGTAGGGCTACTCCAAATTCAAAAAGGAACATAAACGAAAGTCCCAAGGTGATTACTTGTAATACCTGTAACAAACGAATAAACGGATTGCCTAAGTAGGTTGCCTGGATAGGGATAAAGATGTCTCCCCACTCATATAATCCATGGATGATCCCAAACCAGGAAAGCCACCTTAGGCTTCTGGCAAGGTCCAGGCGTGAATGACTGCGAGATTGTAAGGAGATAGCCATTCCTAACTGAAAGAAGATCAGCCCATAGATGAAAAGGAATATTTCGCGATTGTTGGAGAAAAATGCAGTCATTTGGGAGCTTATAAATCGAAGATCGACTTTTTGTACCAGTATTGTCTTATTATAATGGATACCCCCAATCATCTACTTCCTCTGAAATGGCTGGCTGAATGATCTACGTTGGCAATTACCTCCCAGGATATGTCTCGGGCAAAACCGTCTCGACCATGAGCTTTTGGAACTCCTCGAACTGTTCGAAGGCCACCGCGTGACCGGCGTTGTCGAACATAAACAGACGCTTGTGGGGGGCCTGCAGGTTGTCGAACCACTCGATGGCCAGGTCGCGGCGCGCTGAAAGCTCGTGCTTCGCTTCCAGGATGTAGACAGGCGCATCCAGCCGGGCTGCCTCCCTGCGGAAGTCGATCCCCTGGATCTGCGGATACATAATCGAATACGTGTCCATCAAACCGCGCAGCGCGTTCACTTTCTCGACCAGGTTATATTCGCTGGCAATATTATTGAACGGCACCCCGCCGGATGCCGCGCGCCGCACCTATCGAATCAAAACTGGCATTGCATAGGCTGGCCTGGATGTTTTTCCATCAGGCCTTTTGTTCTACCGCGGCTCCTGTTTTCACCTCTGACCAGACATGGCGGTACTTCCCACTGCGCGGGTCGCGGATAGGCGCTTCGGCAGACAGCTCGAGAGTGATCCCGGGGAGGTTCTGGCGGGTCAGGTAAGCGCCCACCCGCTCCTCTACGCGTCCCCAGGCAGCCTGAATTTCTCCTTCGTCCGTCTCCAACCGGATCGTCAGCCGGCGTTCGCCGGTCTGGATGGCCTGAAAGCGGTGCAGCCCGGGGGTCTCTTTCAGTACCGACCACAATGCCAGGGGCAGGACCGGGACCAGGCTTCCGTCTTCCGCGCGGAAGCGCAGGATCTCATCCGTGCGGCCTTCCACACGGATAGCCGGGAAGGGGCTGCCGCACGGGCAGACGTCGGGGCGTACGGTGATGCGGTCGCCCAGGTTATAACGCAAGATCGGCTGCACCCGGTTGGAAAGGTTGCTGAGCAGCACCGAGCTGGATGTCTCACCGGGACGCACCGGTTGGAAGTTCTCGTCCACCGGCTCCAGGATGACCCAATCTGCGTGTACGTGCAGCCAGCCTTCGGAGCAGCCGTATGCTGTGGCGACAAACTCAGAACAGCCGTAATTGTCCCGCACCAGCCCACCAAAAACCCTGGCGATCCGCTGGCGTTCTTCCATCGACAGCGATTCGCTGGAAGTCATGGTCAGCACCGGGTGGATGTTCAAGCGCCCGGCTTCTTGCTCACGGGCCAGCAGGGCGATGGCTGTGGCATATCCATTGAGCATGGCCGGTTGGAACTCATTCAACCCGGCTACGATCTCTGGCAGCGGGTCGAGTACCGGGAAAATACGCATGGCTCGCGCTCGCGAAGGTTTCTCCAGGATCTGGCGCTTCATCATCGTGATCCCCAGGTAATGGCCGCCGGTGGCCCACACGGCGCCCGTCTTCATCCCGCTCTTCAAAATCCGTCCCAGGTCTTTCATCGTCATCCAGGCCGGCACCGAGCGCAGCAGGTTGAGCGCTCCCATCAGGTTCATTGTTGCCTGATCTTGCAGCAGGACTGCCGGTACGCCCGTGGTTCCCGAGGTCGTGCAGACGGTGTATCGGTCCAGGTAGAATTGGCCGATCTTATTCGGGTCGGACACAAAGCGGTGCAGCTCGTCCAGATGGACGGCCGGGTCGGTGACCCAATCTTCAAAATGCGACATCAGCTCAGGTTTTGTGACCACCGGCAGTTGGGTGACATCCTCCACTTCTGCCGGCAGATCCCGGTATAAACCGTTGTAAAAACGCGAGTTCTGGCGGGCAAAATCGATCATCTCAACCAGGTGTTGCTTCTGATAAGCCCGGATTGCGGTCGCGCCGCCGCGGCCTGCCTTCCAGGTCTCCAGAAAAATTTGTCCGGTAGAACGCTTTTTTGTCATGGTAGATTCCTTGATGAGGAGAATGGATGTATACAGCATACCTGCTCTGCCTGCAGCCGGCTACTTACAAACGGGTTAATTGGGAGGGTTAATCCATGGGAACTTTATCCCCATTTTCCAAGAATAGATCCTTTTGTGACAGAGAATGCCCACCGAATTAGAGTGATTTCGGTTACAATATCAAATCGCAAAGTTACAAACATTACACAATTCTTTACCGCGGTCTAATGACTGAGCATCAACGAACCACTGCAGCCTTTCAAGAGCTCTCCCACAATTACGAAGAAACGGTCGACCAAGAACTGCGCAAATTCTGGCAGTTGAGCTATCCCCATTTCGTAAACCTGCTCCTGGAATTTACGCATGTGGGTGAAATGGATTCTGTCCTGGATTTAGCTACCGGGACAGGCCTCATTCCCCGCACATTGGCGGCAAAACAAGGGATAAAGGGCCGGGTAGTTGGGCTGGATTTTACATACCATGCCCTCGAGATTGGCAAACGGAAGCTGGATGGTTGCTCCACTGTTTCTCTGACCTGTGCGTCCGCGCTCTGGCTTCCCTTTGCTGCCAACTCATTCGATTGTGTCATCTGCGCCCTGGCTGCCCACCATCTCGACCGCGCGCTCCTGCTGGAACAAATCCGCACCGTGTTGAAACCCGGGGGACGGTTTATCTTTGCGGATGTGACGGCTTCCCCGGCCTGGCGTTTACCCGGGGTAAAAATTCTCCTGCGTACCGGCGCATTCCTGTACTTTCTCTTGAATAATTCTCTTGCGCGGGCCTGGGTGGAATCCGGCGCGGTATCTCATGTGCTCACCGCGGACCAATGGACAGCGGCTCTCAAGAGCAAGGGATTTACCCAAATTGTCACGAAAACATTGGCTGCCCACCGTGTCGGTGGATCATCTGCGATGATGCTGAGCTCTGTAATCCACAAGCCGCCCCCAGCGGACGCCTGGCCGGGCATGCACGATAATCAAGTTTCGTGGAGAGGGCTATGACAACCGCGGTAGAGTTACTCCGGCACGGCAGAAAAGCCGAATTGTGGTCCAAATACTGTGGGTTCCTCGATCTCGACCTGGATGAGTTTATGCGCATCCAGGAACGCCTTCTGGTGGAACAGATCCAGCTGGTATCCACATCCCCGCTGGGGAGCCAGCTTTTACACGGGACCCAACCCCGTTCCATTGAGGAATTTCGCCAGGTTGCTCCGATTACCACCTACGAGAGTTATGAGCCTTATTTCGCCGAACAGCGTGAGGATATCCTCCCTCAAAAGACTTTCCTTTGGGCCCACACTTCTGGCCGCTCCGGACGACTGAAATGGATCCCCTATACAAAAAATGCCTATCTCCGCCTGGGCGAGCGCGTCCTGGCAGGTGTTATCCTTTCGATGGCGCAAAACAGAGGAGATGTCCGGCTCGAGGAAGGCGATACCCTGGTCTATAATGTTCCTCCGCGGCCGTATATTAGTGGGATTTCCCTGCGCGCCCTGGCGGAAGAATTTGATTTTCACTTCATCCCGGCTCTGGAAGAGACCGAGGGGCTGAGCTTCCAGGAACGCATCGAAAAAGGGTTTGAAACCGGCATGATTGCCGGTATCGATGTATTGGGCTCCCTATCTGTCGTCCTGGTGAAAATGGGCGAGCGCTTCGCAGAAGGAGCCCGCACGACCAGGCTCTCCAGGAGCATGCTGCACCCGCGCGCCCTGGCGCGTATTTTGCGGGGCCTGGTCCGCAGTAAGATAGCCGGCAGGAAGATGCTTCCCAAGGATTTATGGCAGATCAAAGGATTGCCTTGCGGCGGGATGGATACTGCCCTCTACCGGGATAAGATAACGTACTACTGGGGCGTCACACCCTATGAACAATACGGCAGCACTGAGGAAGGTGCGATTGCGACCCAGGCCTGGAATAAAAAAGGGATGACCTTCTTTCCGGATGCGGCCTTTTTGGAATTTATCCCGGAGGAGGAATGGGCCAGGTGGCGGCAGGTACCCTCCTATACACCAAAAACCGTCCTCTTGAACGAAGTCGAGCCGGGAAAGCGCTATGAGGTCGTAATCACCAATTTCTTTGGCAAACCCCTATTGCGCTATCGCATGCACGATTTAATCTGCTTTGCTGCGTTAGAAGATGAGGAAACCGGTATCCGCCTGCCCCAGATGATTTTCGCCGGCCGGTCGAGTGATTTTATCGATCTGGCAGGTTTCACCGGTCTGATCGATGAAAAAATGGTCTGGCAGTCGATCATCGATTCCGGGATCAGATTTGAGGAATGGACCATCCGTAAAGAACATACCAACGGCCGCTCTTATCTCCACCTCTATATCGAACTATCCGAAAGGGTGGATTGTGAGGTGGTCCGCACGCAGGTTGATTGTCAGTTAAAGGTTCTCAATCCATTCTATGCTGATTACGCTGCTATGATCGAATCGCGGCCGCTGGCAGTGACCTTGCTGTCTCCCGGGACTTTTCTTGCCTACATGAAAGATATGCAAGCCGCAGGCGCCGATATGGCTCATTTGAAACCCGCTCATATGAACGCTGCCGATGAGGTCATCCGGAGGCTGACAAGCCTGAGTCACTGATCATGAATGTCTGGATCGTCATCCCGATCGCATCCTTGATATGCTACAGCATTTTGCTGGAAGTAAATTTCTTGCGCAGCCAGGGGGGCAAGGTAAATTCTTCTTTCAACATTTACCTGATCTCCATGATCGTCTGGAGCCTGGGCTCCTTCCTGGCCCACCTCGAAAACCCGCACATCGATACACTGCTGTGGAACCGCTTTATGGTAATCGGTTCTGCCGGGATGCCGTTTGCCTTTTTTAGCTTTGTGAAGTTTTTTCTCAGGAAGCCCAATCGGCATTGGATGGGTTGGGCGGTTTTTGGCTATATCGTTAATCTGGTCGCCAATTTCTCGGGTTGGGTGATCGAATCTGCCTATGTGTCCGAGGGGCGGCTGGTCAATACCTATGGGCCCGCCGTGGTCATACCCAGCCTCACCTGGTTGGTCATGATTATTTTATCTGCCTGGGACCTGGTCCGGGAATACCGGAAAACAAAGGATGTTACCTATCGCAACCGGATCAAGTACGTCCTGGGAGTGATTATCGTCATTTTTGGGGGTAGTATCACCAATGCAACCAGCCTGAGTGTTTTCCCGATCGATATCGGGTTTAACGTCATATCGGCGTTTCTCATCGCGTATGCCATCCTGCGTTACCAGCTCCTGGATCTATCCGTCGTCGTTCGCAGAAGCCTGCTCTACTCAATCCCAACCGCCCTGATCAGCCTGATTTATTTTCTGGTCCTGTATGCTGTCTGGCATGTTTTTGAAACTTTTTCTAATTTTCATGTCATTTTAATGAGCCTGATGGTGGCCATCCTGAGCGCGATCGTCGCCCAACCGATCCGGGACAAAGCCCAGCTCTGGGTGGATCGATTGTTTTTTCGCGAGAAGCACGATGTGGGCCTGATGCTTCAGCGGGTAGGCCGGACCGCGGCATCTGTACTGGAATCCAGTGATCTTACCAGCATGATCTTGAAAGAAGTCACAGCCCACCTGCATGTCTCAAAATCGGCCATCTTCCTCAAAAGCATCGACAGCCCCGAATTTGTGCTCTCCTCCCAATCCGGAATGGAGACTGGCCAATCGATGAGCATCCGGGAGGATCACCCGGTGGTGCGCTGGCTGGAAGCAAACGACCGGGTTTTGAGCCGCATCGATATCGAGGTTATCCCGCAGTTTTTATCCTTATGGGAGCGTGAGCGTGAGGAATTTACCCACCTGGATGCAGAGCTTTTTGTTGCCATCCGGGCCAAAGAATCGCTGGTCGGGATTTTGGTCGTAGGGCCCAAACGCTCTGAAGAAACCTTCTCGAATGAGGATTACCTGACCCTGCTCGCACTGGCCAGCCAGACCGCCGTGGCGATCGATAATGCCCGCCTGTACGCCGAAGCCAGGCAGCGCTCGATCGAGATGGAGCTTTTATATACTACCAACCTGAAACTCAGCGAGACTCTTCGCCAACAGGCCATCCGCGACCCCTTGACTCATTTGTTCAACCGGCGTTATATGGAGGAAACCCTCGAGCGCGAGCTTTCCCGGGCAGAGCGGAACCAGTCCTCACTGGGGATTGTTTTCCTGGACATCGATTATTTTAAGCGCTTTAACGATCAATACGGCCATAACATGGGCGACCGCATCCTCCTGGAATTTGGCGGTTTTCTAAAGACGCACGTTCGCAAAGAGGATATTGCCTGCCGCTATGGTGGAGAAGAGTTTGTGCTGATCCTTCCGGATACCTGTCTGGAGGTCGTTTGTCAGCGCGCGGAGGAGATCCGTACCGGAGTCAAGCAGTTGGATCTCAGCCAGTACGAAAAACATTCGAGCGGGATCACGCTCTCGATCGGCGTGTCGGTTTTTCCGGTGCATGGATTGAACGCCGAAAATCTCTTGCGCACGGCCGACACCGCACTATATCGGGCCAAGGCTAACGGACGCGACTGTGTCTGTATTGCCGGTTGAACCTCGATTCTGATGGCTCTGCCGGGTGGGTTACCCGCTCCGGTACACGATCCCAAACCCGCCCCTTGGAAAGATCCAATACAGTGCGTCTTCGGGGCAGGCCACCTTGCAGGTTCCACACTCCAGGCAGCCGGCCCAATCGGCGACGATTTTCCCGTTGTGCTCGCGGTACACGTTAGCCGGGCAGACAAACAGACACGCCAGATCCGGGCATTTCTCCCGGCAGACTTCCTCGTGAACTTCGATGTGCGGGTGACCCTCATCCAGCTCGTATTTATTTACCCCTAATTTTTCGGTTACATTCATCGGCTTCATAAAGCGCGCACTCCTGCAAGCATATCCCTGGCCAGGTCCATTAAAGAGACATCGCTGCTCTTCAGCGACTTCATCAAAGTGGGCAGCAGGTGTTCTTTGGGTTGGGCCGGCTGGTCGTAAATCTGGGTCAGCAAACCGGTGAGCAGCTCCGGGTAGGCCGTATACAGCCGGTCGTTTTCGAAAAAGCGGGGAGCCAGGGCATAGGTGCGCATGTCCGCCATCACGAACGACGCATCCAGCTTCCGCGAGTAGGCGCTCAGACCGGCGGCGCTGTAGTTGCTCGCAGCTTTGGCTTCCAGGATCGCCTCTGCGGCTGCTCGCGCGGAGCCGATTGCCAGGTCCATCCCACGGATGGTAAAACCGTTGTTGATCCCCAACCCGGCCGCATCTCCGATCACCAGCATGCCGTCCGCGTACAGGCGCGGCATCATCGCGACTCCGCCTTCGGGCACCAGGTGTGCGCCGTATTCCAGCAGTTTTCCTCCCCTTACCAGTGGAGCGATCAGCGGGTTGGCCAAAAACTCCTCAACCACCTCGGCGGGTTTGATTTTCTGGCGCACCAGGTCATCCAGGCGCATCACCAGCCCCACCGAAAGGCTGTCCAGGTTGGTATACAGGAAACCGCCCCCTGCTACGCCATGCGTTGCGCAGCCTACGATGGTATAGGCCACACCTTCGTTGCCGGTCAAATGGAAGCGCTCCTCGATCGTTTCACGCGGCAGCCCAATTACCTGCTTGACACCCGTGGCAACCTGGTGGGTAGGGATGCGCTCCCTGAGCCCCGCCTCCTGCGCCAGGAACGAAGTTGCGCCGTCCGCGGCGATCACCACATCTGCGAACATCTCCTCATCCCCGGCGGCGATCCCGACCACCCGGCCTTCATCCCGCAGCACGCGGTCAACCTTGATGCCCGGCACTAACATGGCGCCTGCTTCTTCGGCTTGCTCTGCCAGCCAGCGGTCGAATTTGGCGCGCAGCACGGTAAAAGCGTTATAAGGAGGGCGGTTGAAAGCCTGGTTCTTGAAATCGATGTTGAAGGAGGCCTCACCCGTGACAAAACTGATCACCTGGTTGGTGATGCAGCGTTCCACCGGCGCCTCCTCCCAAAAATCCGGGATCAGCTCGTGCAGCACCCGGCCGTACAACACTCCGCCGCTCAGGTTTTTACTGCCCGGATATGGCCCCCGCTCGATCAAGACTACGTCCAACCCCTGCCGCGCCAGCAGGTAAGCCGCTGTGCTTCCGGCTACCCCGGCGCCCACGATGATGACGTCAAACTTGTCTTCAGCCATGCTTATTTGCGCTCTTTCAAGGCCTGGATCAAGGCCGGGACCACCTCGTATAGATCGCCGACGATCCCGTAATCCGATTGAGAGAAGATGGGGGCATTCTCATCCTTGTTGATCGCCACCACCACTCGCGAGCTGCTCATCCCCACCATATGCTGCACCTGTCCGGAGACGCCTACCCCCAGGTAGAGGTCGGGTTTGATATGCGCCCCAGAGATGCCGATATAACGCTCGCGCGGCAGCCAGTCCAGCCCCTCCGCCAGCGGGCGGGTGCAGGCCACTTCTGCCCCCATGACCTGGGCCAGTTCGTCGATCATAGCCAGGTCCTCCTGTTTGGCGACACCCCGCCCCGGGCAGACCACTTTCCTGGCCGCGCCCAGGTTGACCCGGGAGACTGCTCTCGTCCGGGTCTCGCGCAGTCTGACCCGCCAGTCCGGCTCGATCCATTCCGCTTCCTCGATCTCTGCCCTGCGAGTGGTATCCACGGGCAGCGCAGTAAACACCGCTGGCCCCACCGTCGCGACCACGCTCTCCCCGCCGGACCGGTCTACCCGCACCGCCCCGCCGCCAAAGATCATATGGCGGGCTTTTAGCGCGCCGTTATCATCCAGGAACTCCAGCACATCTGCCAGCGCGCTCACATCCAGCCGGGCAGCCAGCCGCCCGGCCACCGCCTACCCGCGCTTGGTAGAGCCGATCAGGATCACCGCCGGGCGGTGTTCCTCGGCCAGGCGCGTCAGGCTGGGGACGATATCGTCTACCAGGCTGCCCGGTTCGGGCTCGCCAAACCAGATCACTCGTCCGGCTCCCTGGGCAGCCGCCCGTTCAGCATCGCTGCGCGGTCCACGCACCAGCGCCACCACGTCTCCCCTACCCTTGTCTGCCAGCGCGCGTGCTCCGCCGATCAATTCGGCCAGTAAGTCTGCCTTTTCAGAAAATACCCACACATCAAATTTCCCCGCCATCCGTTTCTCCTGGATTTTTGTAGATAATTGCCTGATCGATAAATCTCACGCAGAGACACAGAGACTCAGCGTCTCAACATCCCAGCATCTCTGCGTGATGTGATTTCCATAATTATTTCCGAGTCGAAACTTATCGATGCCTATAGGATCCCTTCCTTTTTGAGGTAACCGACCAGGGCCTGGGCCGCCTCTTCGGGTGATCCGGGGATTAGAACCTGCTTGCGCTGAGCCTGTTTGGGTGCCCGCGTGCTGATCGTCTCCAACCGGTTCTTCGCCGCCCCATCCAGGTCCAGATCGGCCAGGCTCCACTCGCTAACCGGTTTTTTGCTGGCTTTGAGGATCTCTTTCATCCCGGGCAGGCGCGGCGAATGGATGTCCGTGGTGACGGATAATACTGCCGGCAGGGGGACCTCCAGGACTTCCACTTCATCTTCCAGGCTGCGCTCCACGATAAGCGCGCCATCTTCCTCTTCGATCTTGCTGACCGCGTTGAGGGTCGGCAGACCCAGGCGCTCGCCAAGCTGGAGACCCACCTGCTGGAAATACAGGTCGGCCGAGCCTTCGCCGCACAGCACCACGTCAAAAGCGCCAAGCTTGCGGATGGCCTGGGCGAGAACTACCGCGGTCAGCGCGGTATCTGCGTTGTTGAGGGCCTCGTCCACCACCAGGGTCAGTTCGTCCGGGCCGCGCGAGAGCAGGTCCTTCTTCAGCTTGGAGTTGTTGATCTTCTGCGGCCCCACGCTCAGCGCCGTCACCTTACCGCCGGTCGCTTCTGCCAACCGCACCCCCGCTTCGATAGCCTGCAGGTCAAAGCTGCCAATCCCCCATTCGGCCCGCTCCAGCGAGATCGACCCGTCATTCCTGACCTCGATATCCCCGGCATCCGGCGCCAGCTTATAACAGACAATCACGTTCATATCTTTTTCCTACGCATTTCTTCGTGTTCCTTCGTGGATCCGTGTTTACCCGCGTTCCTTCTTGGCGCGTTTGAGGATCTGCGGGCCGGCAATGTTGTACATAATTTCGTCGGTGCCGCCGCCGATGCGCATCAAGCGCACATCCCGCCATAAGCGCTGCACGCGGTGGTCTGTGGTGTAACCCAACCCGCCCAGGATCTGCATGGCGTCGTCACACACTTCGAAAGCGGCCCGCGCCACGTATAATTTGCACAGGGCGTGCTCCAGGCGCACCGGCTGGTCGTTATCCATCATCCAGGCAATCTTGTAAATGTAATTGCGCATGTTCTCGATCTTGACCGCCATGTCGGTCAGGATATGCTGGACGGCCTGGAAGCTGCCGATGGGCTTGCCAAACTGGACGCGCTGGTTGGCATAAGCCGCGGCGTCTTCGAAAGCAGCTTCGGCTGCCCCCACCGAGGCCGCGCACAGCGCCAGCCGCTCGATCTCGAAATTGGCCATAAGCTGCGGCCAGCCGCAGTTCATCTCGCCGACCAGGCTTTTCTTGGGGACGCGTGTGTTTTCGATATAAACCTCGTAGGTAGGTACCGACCACCAGCCCAGTTTGGAGACCTGGTTGAAACGCAGCCCGGGACTGTCGGTGGGCACCATCCACATACTGATGCCCTCGTAGGGGTTCTCGATTTTCGAATCGCGCGTCATCAGCAGGATATATTTGGCCTGTTTCGAGAGGGTGCAGTACATCTTCTGCCCGTTAAAGATCACATCCTCGCCATCGAAATCCGCGCGGGTCTTTAGCGCCGCGGAATCCGAACCTGCCTGCGGCTCGGTGATCCCCAGCGCCACGGGGGGGTCTCCCTGCACGAAGCCACCCAGGACTTCAGCCTTGATCTCTTTAGATCCAAACTGGACGATGTCGAGGATGGTGATCATCCCGAGCGAATAGACGATCCCCAATGGAAAGGCATATTTCCCCAGGGTTTCGCACACCAGCGTCATGGTCATGATATCCGCCGGAGTGCCGCCGTACTCCTCCGGGATACCCAGCCCCAGGATACCGTGGTCCGCCAGGGCCTGCCAGGACTGGTAAGGGAATTCCTTTTTTTCATCCAGCTCTGCCATCAAGCTCTCGGGGGCCTCGCGTTCCAGCAGTTCCTCTAGGCTCTGGATAAGCAGTTCCTGTTCTTCCGTCATTCTGAAATCCATAGTTTTCTTCCTTTAGTTTCCCACCACAAAAAATAATCTGGATCGAGCGGACATCTCCATAAATGGCCTTCAAATGTTGGCCATTTATGATCAATTTTGTTTAAATATATTGTATATCATCTTTCATAATTCGATTTTTCCCAAAACCCAAAAAGTAGGATAATATTATTCCAATTTCAACTGGAAAAGGAAAATTAACTTGGCTGCTACGCCTTCACCTCACTTATTGTTGGATCTGAACCCATCTTTACAGGAAAAATGGCAGGCGCTCATCCAGCGCCTCAACTCATTGGGCAGCGCCGTGGTGGCTTTCTCCGGCGGCGTAGACAGTTCGATGCTGGCTGCCGCCGCTCACCGGGTGCTTTCCCCACACATGCTGGCGGTGACGATTCGCTCTGAGGTCGAGACCGCCGGGTTAATGGAAACGGCCGGGGCGCTGGCTGTCCAGTTTGGGTTCCCTCACCAGATCGTCGATTACGATAAGCTCAAAGATCCCGAATATGTCGAAAACTCGCCGCAGCGCTGTTACGTGTGTAAGTCGGTCGACCTTGGCATGATCGCGCGCATCGCTGAACAGGCTGGCATCCCGTATGTCTTAATGGGAGCCAACGCGGATGATCTGGGCGACTATCGTCCGGGATTGCGGGCTGCGTCGGAGCTGGGGGTGCTCTCCCCGCTGGCCGAAGTTGGCCTGACCAAGCCAGAAGTGCGCGTCCTGGCGCGCGAATTGGGGCTCGCCAATTGGAACCACCCTTCTTCGCCATGCCTGGCCTCGCGCATCCCATACGGCATCCCGGTCACGCGGGAAAAATTGCAGCAGATCGCGACCGGGGAAGCCTATCTGCGGGCGCTCAATTTCGAAGTTGTCAGGGTGCGCAACACGGGGCCCACCGTAAAAATCGAGGTCGCGCCCGGGGAGATCGAGCGCCTGATCGGGCTGCGGAAGATAATCGTGGATTATTTCAAACAATTGGGGTTCAAATACGTCACCCTGGATCTCGAAGGGTACCGGACGGGCAGCCTGAATGAGGTTTTGCAGGCTCCCCTTTCCCCATAGGGATATTTTCTATAAATTTACCTGACACTCCCAATCGACGGTCTGGGATGTGAAAACGCGTAGGGCACGGCCGAAGGGGTTTTCCTGAAACCTATCCCCTACCCGGACTGGCGGAGCTCTCGCTGAGAATGCTTCGAGTACAACCCGGGATCTGTGCGCGGGAGCAGCTGGTAAAACCGCTCTTCCGCTCGAAGATCCCGGGTAGTTGCAGGGCGTCCGCGGCTCTATCAGTCCCGGCTAAGTCCTGATGTCCTGGTCAGGGTGTTTTGGCCGGGGCTGAAAGTCCCGGTGTCTTGACCGGGGCGGCGTGGTGCACAAGCCAAATCGACCATTGGGAATGGTCGGCGAGTCTCCGCACGCCCTCGCCGGCCGCAGGGGATGGGGGATACGCAAGGATTGTAGGGGCGAAGCATTCGGAAGGGGCCGAGGCTTAGGTAAACCAATTTGTTCTCCGAATGCTTCGCCCCAACGCTGGCCTTCAGACCGATTGTGGTTCCTTGTCACCTCCGATGAGGTTAGCGGGACCGGCGCACACCCCTGCCCGCCGCAGGGGCAGGGGAACGGGTAGGCATGGGGAGCACTAATTGCTCAGCCGCCTTTACAGGACCTACGGCCGTCAGCGGCTATCAGTCCCGGTGTTTAGGCCGGGGCGGCGTCGTGCACGAGGCGAGTCGGCCATTGGGAATGGTCGGCGAGTCTGGTGCACGCCCTGCCGAGGACGGCAGGGGAGCCGGATATCGCTCAGCCGCCGTCCGCGGCGGCGTCG
>Ga0105104_10000823_pt1 | contig 24052 bp, 27 predicted proteins | sample PPLLaktember2015_3_FD_87034 | JGI IMG/M metagenome (GOLD analysis project Ga0105104, IMG submission 87034) | Freshwater sediment microbial communities from Prairie Pothole Lake near Jamestown, North Dakota, USA - PPLs Lake P7 Core (6) Depth... | ecosystem: Environmental > Aquatic > Freshwater >...
CTCGGCCTGGCAGGGGCTGCGGATGATGACGACCGAAGCGGCGTACGCACTGCACTGCGAAACCGAGTTGGGAACGCTCGAGTCGGGGAAGCTTGCCGACGTCGTCGTCCTCTCCGCGAATCCCCTCACAACGCCGGCGTCAGGGCTGTCCGCTCTGCGCGTCTTGATGAGCTTCGTGGGAGGCCGGATTGAGTGGCGAGAGGCCGGGGCGGCCTCCCAGGCAGACGACTCGAGGTGATGGCACGAGGCGTCTACCGAGGGCCGCGGTCGCCGATCCCGGATTCGCCTAGCCGAAACTGCATCGGTTCCGCCCGGCCGCCTTGCTCTGGTAGAGCAACTCGTCGGCTCGGCGAACAGCCTCGGCGACCGTCTCCGAGCTTCTGGCGACAGTCCCGCCGATGGACACTGTGACCGACAAGGCGGCCCCGTCGACCGTGAGGGATGAGGAGGATACGAGAAGCCGCAGTGTCTCGGCACGGCGCGCCAACTCGTCGGCGGTCATCTTCTCCAGAATGCCGATGAACTCCTCGCCGCCCCAGCGACCGGCGACGTCGTACGTCCGGATGCTGGACTTGAGCGTAGTCGCCACCATGCGCAGAACACGATCTCCCGTCGCGTGGCCGTAGCGGTCGTTGAACGCCTTGAAGTGATCGACGTCGATCATGAGGACGCCGTATACCCACCCGTAGCGCTCAAGCTCGGCGTGCCGCGACGCAAGGGCGGTTTCGGCGTACCGTCGGTTCCCGATCTCTGTGAGGGGGTCAACAAGCGCCAGCTCCCGAAGCGCACTGACCTCTTCGCGCATCGACGCCCGCGCGGCGTTGTCGTCGAACACCTCGATCCCCCCGACGATCTGCCCACGGGCGTCGCGGATCGGCGACGTCCGCACGAGCACCGGGACCCTCTGGCCGTCGCGATGGTGGAGGAAGACCTCGGCCTCCCGCGCCTGTCCGTCGTTCATCGTCGCCTCGAGCGGACACCCCAGAAGACAGAGGGAATGGCCCTCGGAATCCACGTGCATTAAGAGGTTGTCGGAGCACGCCGATCCCACGACATCGGACGCCGCGTATCCCGTAAGCTCCTCCGCACCGCGATTCCAGAACTGGATCCTGCGCAACCGGTCGACGAGGTACACGCCGTTCGTCAGCTGATTCAGAAGATCGTGAGAGGACTCGAGACCGAAGCCCAAGCTCCTGTTCGCTGACCGTGCCAGTTCGGACATGCTCCCATAGTACCGGCACCGGCCAGAGAAGGAGAAGCCCTAACTGCAGCATGCTATCGGCTGTTGCCAGTCCTTCTGTAGGAGGCTCCATAGCTGTCGCGTTGGGCCCTCCAGTGCAAGACACGCGGGCCACAGAACGGCAATTCGGACCTACTGCGAGCGTTCTCCCATGCCGCGCGTCCCCTCCAACCGGCCGCCGTCGGCTGGTCCGCGCGAGCGCTCTCTTGCTGACAAACCACAGCTCTTGCAGTGCACCGACGATCGGAGATGCACGCGCCTTGGCATCGACACACTGTAGGCCGACAACTCTGCCTTCAACGGCCTTAGGTCCGACGTCGCAGACAAGCGTCGGAGGCAATGTACGTGACGACGGCCAGCCCGAGGACGCCTCCGAGCGCCGAGACGGGGACAGCAGCATCAAGGATGAGGCCATAGGCGATCGCCAGGCCTGCCAGTGCGAGGACCGTCAGGATGAAGGCGTTGCGGGCCGCTTGGTCGCGGATCGCGCGAGTGCGTTCGTCTCGGCGCAGCGGAGCGGCCCCACCGTCATCCTTCACGACGTACCTGCCACACCGCGGCGCGAGGAGGAAGAAGACAAGCGCCCCAAGGCACGCTGGAACCGCACCCCACCACGGAAGGCCGCCGGCGTAGAGCGCGGCGCCGAGGATCGCCGTCAGCACAGCCCGCGAGACCACGTATCGAGCGTTCATGTCAGTGTCTCTCCTTCGTCGTCCTCCCCAACCAGAAGAGGTCGTCAACGCGAACAGACAGTGCCCGAGCGAGTTCAAGCGCAAGTCGAACCGAGGGCTCGTATCCGCCCTTCTCGACGGCAAGGATGGTCTGCCGAGTGACTCCCACGGCTCGCGCAAGATCCTCCTGGGTCCAGCCGCGGTCCGCGCGCATCGCCTTGAGTTTGTTCTCCAGAGGCACGTCGCCCTCCGATGTAAAGAGTGTTTTACATTCTGCGAGGCAGCGGCTCGCGTGTCAAGGAACCTTTACATTCGGCCAAAACTCCATCTGCGGCGCAGCGAGACCCAGCACGAACGAGGCGACGGCGGTCGGCCTCGCCGGGTAGACCGGATGCAACAAGCGGTTTGACGTCGGGACGAATCGATGAAGGAGTAACCCCAGGAGGGAATCGCGTCGCAAGCGGGAAGAGCAAGAGCGCAGGCGCCGACGCGCTCCTCGGCAGACGGAGTCGGGAGAGCGTGCAAGACGAGGCTCACAGCCCGTTTCCTGTCAGCACTCGCCGACAGGTGCTAAGCATGCCCGCCTACGGGACACCGCGCCGCCCTTTCCGAGGGCTACGCGAGGTGGAAGACTCCCTTCGCCCGGTCGAGCTGATCGACGGTGAAGACCGCCTGATGCTTTCCGACGACCGCGTAGAGAGACAGGACGTTGATCCCCTCGGCAGAGAGCCGCGCGAGGATGGACGCCAACTCCCCGGGGCGGTTGGGGAGATCGATCACGAGCGCCTCCCGCTCCTCAAACTCGATCTTCTTGTCTTTCAGAACTCGGCGCGCCTTCCCCGAATCGTCGGTGATGAGACCGACGACACCTTCTTCCAGAACCGTGAGCCCGGCGATGCCTTCGATATTCACGTGTTCGGCGCCGAGCGCCTCCGCGATGTCCACCAGTGCACCAGGGCAGTTGCCGACCACGAAGGAGAACTCCTTCACTCCTCATCACCTCCTGGGTTCCATCCTAGCATGAGGCCAGCGGGTCGGGAAAGCGGAGTCCATGAGGCGCGCGGTTGGATGAGGGTCAAGGGCAAGGCAATCACCTGTTGTTCGGATGGGTTCCGTCCCGTCTCCTTCCTGGTCGAGCGGGTCGAGGAGTAGAACCGATGGGGGCCTGCCGGGAGCCATCGAGCGACACGGGAAGTCCAAGGTTCGATCACGGTTCCTTCACAAATCACCGGCATTCTGTTGGCCGTACGAGAGCAAGTGAGTAGGACGCACCTCCGACGACAAGAGGCATTCTAGATAGGTGGGGCCCCTCCGGGGGCCCCACCGCCCTTTCCGAGGTCGTTGAGTTCCTCGGCCGGACCGCCGTAGAATCCGGCGCCCGAACGAGGGAGGTCATGGTGGCGTACTTCACGATCGAGGAACTTCCCGGGACGGAGATGTTGCCCGGAATCACACGGCGAGCGGCGTGGCTCGACAACGTCATGCTGACGTTCTTCACCTTCGAGCCGGAATCCGTCGTGCCGGGGCATCAACACTCCCACGAACAGATCACCATCGTGGTCCGCGGCGCCATGGAGTTCTCCATGGGGGAAACGACGCGGGTTCTGCGCGCTGGGGACGGCGTGTGCATCCCCTCTGGCGTCTTCCATAGCGCTCGCGTCCTCTCCGAACCCACCGTGGCCTACGACGCGTGGAGCCCGCCACGCGACGACTACAAGCGCTAAGGTCCGACGGAGAAGCCGGTCTTTCGGTCCAGGACGCCGTCGCCGCGGTTCCCTGTTGACGCAAGCCCATTCGCTCGCTATAGTGGCCGAGCTGTCTAAGGAGGAAACGCTATGCGACGAGGGAGGTGTCTTTGGCTCGCCTAGAGCCTCGGTGGACTCCGTCGGAGTCGTAGCCGTCGTCGCACGTTTCTCCGTCTATCTTCTGCCAATCCCTCCGTTCGAGCGTTGGTGGCGACCTTTCTTCGATGTCTCGGTCTCTCAGTCGAAACCCACGGATGAAAGGAAACCCCATGCAAACGATGTTTACGCTCGACCAGAATGACCTGCCAAGACGTTGGTACAACGTGCTTCCTGACCTTCCCACGCCGCTCGATGCCCCGCTTCACCCCGGGACGCGCAAGCCCATCGAACCCGAGGCACTCCTCGGGCTGTTCGCGCGCACGTGCGTCGAGCAGGAAGGAGCCACCGATCGCTGGATCGACATCCCGGAAGCGGTCCTGGACGTGTATCGCCGCTGGAGACCGACGCCGCTCCTGCGCGCGGCCAACCTGGAGCGCGCTCTGGACACGCCGGCGCACATCTACCTGAAGTACGAGGGAGCAAGCCCGACGGGATCGCATAAGACGAACACCGCCGTGCCTCAGGCGTACTACAACAAGATCGAGGGGACGAAGAACCTGACGACCGAGACCGGCGCAGGCCAATGGGGCAGCGCCCTGGCGTTCGCGTGCCAGATGTTCGGATTGGGGTGCACGGTCTTCATGGTTCGAAGTTCCTACGACCAGAAGCCGTACCGGAAGGCGATGATGTCGCTGTTCGGAGCGCGAGTGCATGCCTCACCCTCCACGGAAACCCAGGCGGGACGGGATGCCTTGGCACGAGATCGCCAGACTCCCGGCTCTCTCGGCCTCGCGATCTCCGAGGCGGTGGAGGCTGCGCGCTCGGGGTCCGGGACGAAGTACTCGCTCGGCAGCGTGCTCAACCATGTTCTTCTCCATCAGACGATCATCGGCCTCGAGGCCGAACGCCAGATGGAGATCGCGGGGGAGTCGCCGGATGTCGTCGTGGCCTGCGTTGGTGGCGGGTCGAACTTCGGGGGCCTCGTCCTTCCTCTCTACCGCACCGCCCGCGAACGCGGTCGCACGACGCGGTTCGTGGCCGTCGAGCCCGAGGCATGCCCGAGCCTCACGCGCGGCGAGTACCGGTACGACTTCGGGGACACCGCCGAGACAACGCCTCTCCTGCGAATGCACACGCTGGGGCACGAGTTCGTCCCGCCGCCGATCCACGCCGGCGGGCTTCGGTACCACGGTATGGCGCCCATCGTCAGTCGGCTTGTGGAGGACGGCGTTGTCGAGCCCGCGGCCTACGATCAGTTGGATGTTTTCGCGAGCGCGGTCCTCTTCGCGAGGACCGAGGGGATCATCCCGGCGCCGGAGACGGCGCACGCGGTCCACGCCGCCGTGCAGATTGCGCGCGAGTGCGCCACGACGGGGGACCGAAAGACGATCCTCATCGGCTTCTCAGGCCACGGTCACTTCGACATGAGCGCGTACTCGGCGTACCTCTCGGGAGAGCTGGCGCGCGCTCTGCCGACGGATCGAGCCTGTATCCGCGCGGCGGCGGCCGCCGCCACGCGCCTCTACTGCTAACCACCTTACGCGGAGCCTTGCCGAGGGACCGGCCCACGGGCCGGTCCCTCGCGCTTCCTCACAGGATCCGCTTGTCCGATCGAACCGGTTTGGCGAAGATCCAGAGAAGACGCACACGTAGGCAAGGTGGTCATCGATGGGCGATCCTCGGCGCGTGAGAAGCGGGTTGAGCGAAGACTGGTTGTCGGTGCTCGTCGGCCTCTTGGTCGTCCTCCTCGTCGCACTCGGCGGACTCGCCAAGGTGCCGTGGCCCTTGTTCGGCTGGTTCCGGTAGGAGAGCCATGACAACCCGAAGGACCCTACCCGTCGGCCTGATCATCGGTCTTGCGCTCGTCGGCGCCCTGACCGTGCTCGTCGCGGAGTTCGACGCCGCCATCGGAGGTTGGTTTGGCGGCCGCGGCGTAACGCAGAACCCGCTCGAGTACCCGCTCGTCGCCGTCGCGCTCGGACTCGTCGCCAACGCGATTCTGCGGGGAGCAAAGGCCCACGCGTTCGTCCGCCCGGGGATTCGCACGGAGCTCTTCCTCAAGGCCGGCCTGGTCCTGATGGCTGCGGGTCTGAACATCAACGTCATCATGAAGGATGGGGCCGGCGGCCTGCTGCAGGCGCTTATCCTCGTGACGTCGGTCTTCTTCTTCACCTGGTGGCTCGCGACTCGGTTCGGCGTGCCGCCTCAGCTCAAGGCCGTTATGGCCTGCGCCATCTCGATCTGTGGCGTCTCCGCGGCCATCGCGGCCGCGGGCGCGGTCCTCGCGAAGAAGAAGGAGATCACGTACGTCACGGCTCTTGTGATCGTGACGGCGCTCCCACTCATGGTGCTCTTGCCGTGGATCGCCCACGCAGTCGGCCTTTCCGAAACCGTGGCCGGGGCGTGGTTCGGCGGGAACATCGATACGACGGCGGCCGTCGTCGGCGCCGGCACGTTATACGGCGAGGTTGCCCAGCAGACGGCGTCCGTCGTGAAGATGGCGCAGAACGCGCTGATCGGCGTGGTCGCGTTCCTCCTCGCCACGTATTTCGTCGTGAGAGTCGAGCGGAAGCCGGACGAGCGGCCAAGCGCCGGCGTCATCTGGCAGAGGTTCCCGAAGTTCATCCTGGGGTTCGTCCTCGTGTCGATCCTCGCGTCAACGGGTGTCCTAACGGGAAACGCCGTCATCGTCCTGAAGGCGCTGTCGAAGTGGGCGTTCGCCGCAGCATTCCTCTGTATCGGACTGGAGCTGTCCGTCCGGGAACTCGGCGCCATGGGCTGGCGGCCGGTGGTCGTGTACCTGTTCGCCACCGTGTTCAATACGGTCCTCGCGCTGGGTGCGGCGTGGCTGATCTTCGGTCTCCTGGGGATGTAGGGTAGAGAGACGTTCCGGCAACCGCTCGCGCGGCGGAGGCAGGATCAGAGCGGGGTGAGCTTGTGACGTTGTTGTCAGCGCTCTTGCTGGTGTTCCTGGTGATGGACCCTCTGGGGAACATCCCCCTCTTCCTTGTGCTGCTCGAGAACGTCGATCCCAAACGAAGGCGCATCATCCTCGTGCGCGAGTCGCTGTTCGCCCTCGGGTTTCTCCTCCTCTTTCTCTACCTCGGCCGCTACGTCCTCGGCATGCTCGGGATCTCCCAGGAAGCGCTCGGAATCGCAGGAGGCGTGGTCCTCTTCCTCATCGCGCTGCGCATGATCTTCCCGCAGCCGGGCGGTATGTTCGGCCCGACGCCGCGGGGAGAGCCCTTCATCGTTCCCATCGCCGTGCCCCTGATCGCCGGCCCATCCGCCCTCGCGACGGTCATGCTCCTGGCAACGAGAGAGCCGGGGCGCCTGGGAACGTGGGCGCTCGCCGTTCTCGGTGCGTGGTGCGTCTCGACGTTCCTCCTCGTCTCCGCCGAGAGCCTGCGACGGGTGCTGCGGCCCCGAGGGCTCGTCGCCGTCGAGCGGCTGATGGGAATGATCCTGATGACCGTCGCCGTCCAGATGCTGCTCTCGGGAATCCGCGAGTTCCTCGGCGCGTGAGTCTTCGAGATCCCGCCGGCAGGACGGACGTCGTCTTGTGGGTCCCCGCGCCATCCGGTAGGGTAGGTGCATGCACACGCTTGGCGGTCTTGCCCTCGTGTTCCTCTACGAAGTCGGAACCGCTGTTGTGCTTCCCACGCCCAGCGAGCTGCCGGTCCTAGGACACACCGTCTTGCCCATCGGGTGGGTGTTCGTGGTGGCGGTCGCAGGCAAGATCGTTGGCTCCTACCTCGTGTTCTTCGTAGGAGACCGGATGAAGGAGACGGCCCGGTTCCGGCGGCTCGCCGAGCGGCACGCGTGGATCCAAGCCGTCCTATCCTGGAGCGAGCGGTTCGTGCGCCGCTACGGGGTGTTCGGGGTGTTCGTCCTCCTCTCGATCCCGGGATTCCCGGACACCGTCTCTCTCTACCTCTTCGCCGCCGTCGGCCGAAGACCTGTCCTCTTCGCGATCGCGGCGGGCCTGGGCACGGGCGTCCGAATGGGGCTCGTCCTCGCTGGGGTGCTCGGCGTCCAGCATGCCACCGCCTAGCGCTTGACGTTCTTGAGCAGTGACGCAACCTCCGTGGCCCCGAAGCACCCCCCGTGCGCCGTGTGGAAGCGCTCGACGCCTCGCGCGAGGAGGAGGCGCAGGCTGTCTTCCCACGACGCGGCGTCCTCAAGGAAGAACGGAGCAATCGGCCTTCGAGGTCCAATGGATCGCGCCATGAGAAGATCTCCTACGACCGCATCGTGTCGCACCTGCACGGAGAGGCAACCGCGGGTGTGCCCAGGGGTGGGAACGAGGAACCCCGCGGTCCCGTAGGGCTCGAGACTGATCTCGTGGTCGACGACGAGGTCCGGCTCCACGCAGGGCGGGCGTGGGCCCCGCCGAAGGATAGGGAGGATGGCCCATCCCAAGCGCGTGCGGGGCCGAAGCGCGGCATTCAATCCCGCGCGCAGCGCCGCCGCGGCATCTCGATGGCACGCGACGGGCGCCGTCGTCGCGCGGCAGACCCACGGAAGACCGCCGGTGTGGTCAACGTGGGCGTGCGTGACGACGACGAGGGCGATGTCCGCGCGGTCGAGGCCGAGATGGCGGAGGTGACGGCACAGCGCCTCATGCTGCCCGGGCATCCCCGCATCCACGAGAATCGGAGCGGGGCCGCGAACGAGATAGGCGCTCGTCCGGCCCAGCGGAAGACGCACAACCGACTCGCCGTGGTCAAGAGACTCCCTTCGCGCGTCCACAGCCTCGATTCTCCGCAACGGCCGAGGAGCTGCCAAGTCTCCGCCGGTGCGCCGCTGCGCGACGACGAGGCTGGCCGGGACTGCGTCCGCGTGCCGAGCTAGCGGCTCTTGCGGGGTCGTCCGTCGGTCCGCCGGTGGATCAGGCGCCCGAGAGGCGGTACGTCGATTTCGATCGCGCCTTCCGGACAGAGTTCCTGGCAGCAGTAGCAGCGTATGCAGCGATCGTAGCGGTGAACCGGGGGGGATCCGCTCGTCTCGAACTCCACGGCCTTCGGCGTCACGGGGCACACGCGAACACACGTGCCGCACCGAGTGCAAGCCTCCTCTCGGATCGCCGGTCGCGGGACAATCAGGTGCCGGGCAACCCGCCCGACGCGTCCAAATCGCCCGGTCGACGGACGAGGACCTCGGTCGACGTCGAAATCGCGCGCGACAAGAGCGTCCATCGGCTCCCCGACGACGTGGATCGCCTTGGCGCTGCCGAGGCCGAACGCCTCGCCGTGGGCGATCGTCGGGACGAGCCGGGGATCCAGGTCAATCAGCCGACAGATCGTCGCGTCGAGGGCCACGGGGTCGGCAGACAAGAGAATCGCGTTCATGGAGCGCGGCCGACCGCTCTGGGGGCCGTTCCCCTCCATGGCCACGACCCCATCCACGACAAACAGGCGGGGCCGAAGCAGGAGATTCAGGTCGACCAGCATCTGCGAAAACAGGTCGGCATTGGGAAGGCGGGCATGGAATTCCGCCTTGAGCATCCCCGGAATGCAGCCGAACTGGTTCTTGATCGCGCCGGTGATTCGCGTCAGCCCATGGGTTTTCAGCTTCGCGATCGACACGAGGCCGTCCGCGTCGAGTACCCCGTGCGCGATCGTGAACTGCTTGATCAGGTGACCGTCCGGGAACGACACGGTCTCTCCGGAACCGAAGTCCGCGACAGGAACGGCCAACTCACGCGCCACCTCGGCAATTCCTGCCCGCCCCGCCACGCTCTCGGTCCGCCCGAAGCCCGGGGAATCTCCATACGACAGCCGTGCGCCTGCGTCACCGAGCGACCGCGCCACGGCGCGGAAGACACTCGGGTGGGTCGTCACCGCGCGCTCTGCCTCGCGTCCCACAAGCAGGTTCGGCTTGAGGACGATCGACTCGCCGGGGCGAACGAACCGCAGAGCGCCGCCGAGCAGGTCAAGTCCACGTCGCACCGCGGCGTCGACCTCCTCGTCTCGATAGGAGGCGCAGCGAACCAACGCCACGGTGCTCATTCTTCCCCCTTCCGGCACCGACACCCATCTCCGACGTCGTCGCACGCCGGCGCCGTGCGGCTTTCGAACTCGATCGTCGAGTGGAGGACGCCGTACTGCTTCAGCTCGTCCTTCACTCGCCGGCGAAGGGCAGCCACATCGGCGTACGAGTCTGCGTTCTCGACCACGGCGTGCGTCGTGAGAACGTGACTCATGCCGTCCTGCGACCAGATGTGAGTGTGATGAACGTCACAAATGCCGGGGACCGCCCGGATCGCGTCCTCGACCTCGCCGACCTTGAGCGTCTCGGGAACCCCCTGCAAAAGGATCACAAACGTCTCCTTCACTCTCTTGGCGACGTTCCATAGGACGAAGAGCGTGATGAGGATTGCGAGGACTGGATCAAGAACCGGCACCGACCAGAACAGCATCACGAGGCCGACCAGAAGAACCGCGACCCAGCCGAGCACGTCCTCAACGAAGTGCCACGTCACGACCCGTTCGGTGAGGCTCTTCCCGCCCCGCATTCGGAGGGCCGAGAAACCGTTGACCGTAATCCCGATCCCTGCGAGAAGGAGCATGCCGCGTGCGTTCGGCGTCTGCGGCGCGAAGAGGCGCGGGACGGACTGCAGGAGCACGACGATGCCCCCTGCAAGGAGCACGACGCTCATCGTCAACGCCCCGAGAAGAGAGAAGCGTCGATACCCAAAGGTGTAGACCTCGTCGCCGGTCCGCTGTGAGATCCGTACGAGGCGCCAGGACAGGGCCAGGGCTACGCAGTCGCCGAGGTCATGCAGGGCATCGGACAGGATCGCCACGCTGTTCGTCCACAACCCGCCGGCGAGTTCGAGGATCGCGAAGGCGAAGTTGAGGGCGAAGGCCGTGCCGATCTTCGCCCCGCTCGCGTCATGCTCTCCAGCGTGGCTGTGCCCATCGTGGGCCATGGAGAACCTCCGGGGTTCGGTGCCCGTGCCCCGGGTCACCCCCCACCCCTTCGGGGATGGCGGAGCAAGAACAGACTTGCCGCCCGAGGAGGCTTCGCTTCTCGGGCGGCAAGTCTGCCATCGGCCTCAATCCGTCGATCACGACTCCTCTGTTAGGTACTGAAGAAACGCGTCGAACGTCTGCTCCAACCGCTTGATGTCCAGGGAGTAGTAGCGGCTCTGCGCGTCCCGGCGAACGGTGACCAGATCCTGCTGTCGGAGCACCTGAAGATGCCGCGAGACCGTGGGCCCGGCAAGCTCGAGGGCCGCGGTGAGCTCGTCCACCGACATCTCGCCGTTCTGGCTCAGCAGCTTCAGAATGGTCGTCCGTGATCGACTCGATAGTGACTTAAAGATGGCCACATGCGGATCTACCATTCCGTGCCTCCTATCGATCACGTGATCTGAATGAAGGTCTATTGACAAGACCACGGGGAGTAGTATAATGGTTCTTGCGCATCTAGACAAATGCGCACATAGCACGTCACCATGAGGAGGTGGCAACCATGGCAGCGACCAAGAAGCCCGCTCCGAAGAAGGCCGCGGACAAGAAGCCCGCTCCGAAGAAGCCCGCTCCGAAGAAGGGAAAGTAGTTAGTCTGAGACGACAGCAGCCTCCAGCAAGCCCACCAGGATGGAGAGGCTGCTGTCATCTTTGTTGCTTCGACTCGTACGCTCCGCCGCCGGCCCATCGAGTGCGTCCGCGCTTAGCGCTGCAACCTCTCCTTCACGCGACTCCAGCCCGTGTGCTATGCTGCAGGTGGCAAACGGCCGACCCAACCATCGGAGGAGCCTCGTCATGAAGGCGGTCGACACGATCGGACTGGCGCTTGGATCAGGAGGCGCCCGCGGAGCGGCCCATACGGGGGTCCTGAAAGTTCTAGAGCGCGAGGGGATTCCCATTTCGGTTGTCGCCGGATCCAGCATCGGAGCCCTCGTCGGCGCCGCATTCGCCGCGGGCGTCCCGATCGAGGACGTCGAGAAGGAGTGGCTGGCGACCGACGTCCAAAGAAGGATCCTGCTTGGCTTTCTCCCGGTGTTTCCCCGCGCCGGTCTGAGCTCCGGCGCAGAACTCAAGCGGATGCTCGCAGAACTCCTTGGCGATGTCGACATCCAGGACTTGCCGATCCCGTATGCAGCGGTCGCGTGCGACATCGACACCGGGGACACGGTCGTACTGCGCGAGGGTTCCCTCGTTGATGCGGTTCGCGCTTCGACCGCCATTCCCGGCCTGTTCCGGCCTGTGCGGCGCGGAGACCGGTTCCTCGTGGACGGCGGACTGGTGGATCCCGTGCCTGTGGGCGCTTGCCGGGCACTCGGCGCCGACGTTGTGATCGCCGTCGACATCGCGCCTCGCCCGGTCCCGACGACGTCGCGGGGCCGCGGCGTCTGGGAGCGCATCGGAGACGGCCTGCACGAAGGCTTGGCTCACCGCGCCTGGGTGCCGAGCAGTCTGACGGAGCTCCTTGAACACGGAGTCCGAGAAACCCCGGAACGGCCCCTTCCGGGGCTGTACAGCATTCTGAACCAGTCGATCTCGATCATGGGCCAGGAGATCCTCCGTCAGAAGATGCTCCTTGACCCAGCAGATGTCGTGATCCGCCCCGAGCTGACCCTGACGATCATGAGCTATCTGCGGGCCCAGGATGGCATCGAGGCCGGAGAACGAGCCGCGGAGCTCGCGATACCCGAGCTGCGCAGGATCCTCGACGAACGAACCGAGGGAGGAGGCGGCGCGTAGCCATGCGAAACGTGCGTAGGCGCTCCGATCCGATGCGAGACGGGAGCGCCTTGGCGAGGCGGCTCTTCCTTGGTGTCGCGCTCGCTGTGAGTGTGGTTGCCGCCTGCGCCGCCGCGGTCCTCGCGGAGGATCCCGACGTCGTGCTCTTCTACCGAGAAGGTTGCCACGACTGCGCCCGAATGGACGAAGTCCTAGAGCCGCTGGAGCAGGAGCACCCCGACCTTGTCGTTCTCCGCCTCGAAGAGACGGCGAACCTCGACCTCCTGTGGAAGCTGTCGGCGAGGTACGGGATCCTGCCAACGGCGTTTCCGGTCATCTTCGTGGGAGACGAAGCCATCGTCGGCGTCGGTCGCGAGAAGGAACTGCAGCTTCGCACCGCCGTGGGCAACTGTATCGCGGTCGGGTGCGAGTCTCCCCTCGCCTTGCTCGCAGAGCCGACCATACCGTGGACGCTGATCCTGCTCGCCGCCCTCGCAGCCGTTCTGCTGCTCATCGTCGTGCTCTGACCGCCGCCCGGCGTGGGGCCGTCGCGGTCGGCGTCCTGTGCGCGCCGGGTGTTTCGCCTGGACAGGCGAAGACGATCCCGTCTCGCCCAGGGACGCCATGCGTAACTTGGCGTCGCTCCTCTCAGCCCGCGCCCACGCGGTCATGTCCGACTTCGCGATCGTCCCCAGAATGCCGAGCCGCGTCGGACGATCGACGGGGCGACCGGGGCCCCGTCGTGGAGACCTACGTCGCCTGCATTGATGGAGTCGGCCGAGAAGACCTCTCGTACGGATACGCCACGGACGACACGGCCACGCCACCCGACGTCCAACGGACCATCCTGTCCCTCCTCGATCTCGCCTCCAGCCGCGGACTCCCCGTGCTCGTCATCGACTACTGCGCCTCCCCCAGACACATCGCGGAAGCCTTGGGCCTCTGCCCAGACCACGGCTTCGCGGGGTTCGCCGCCTCACGACGCACCCTGGACACCATCCTCGACCACGCGTCCCAGCCGTCTCGACGGAACGACCGCCCGATCGACTCCCTGTCCGACGCATTCAACCTGCTGTGCTTGCTTAACCCGGAGCGAACAGATCGGCGCGACCTGTTGCGCGCGCTCCAATCCGTGGACTACGACGTGCCGGTCATCGACCCGCTGGCCGAGAGCGGAGAGCCGCCGACCCAAGCAGAGGTTGCGTCGCCTCAGGAGAAGCCGAGGGGAAGGCGCCGTCTCGTGCTTGCGTACCTCTGCATCGGCGAGGCCGAGAACCATCGGTCCTACTGGAAAGCCGAGTGGCGCGCTCGTCCGCCGGAGTGGCTCGTGGAAGAGAACCCTGATTGGCCGGGCAACTACCTCGTCCGTGACTGGCACCCGGAATGGCAGCGCGTCGCCCTCGATGTGCCGGCGGCCATCCTCGCCGCCGGATTGGATGCCGCCTACCTGAACCGGGTCGACGCGTGCGAGTCCTTCGATGGCTCCTGACCGCGCTTCGCTACTGCTTCGTTCGACGGTAGATTCTCCACAGCATGTAGACGACAAAGACCAGAAGTGCAGCGAGGAAGACGATGTTGAAGATCGCGCCGCCGCGACTGACAACCTGAGTCGAATCCACAGACCTCTCCTTCCGCCTTACGCCGAGGCTTCCGCCAGGCGAGCCGCTGCATCCAGGGCAACCCCGATCTCCCGATCGACCGCATCGCGAACGAGGTCTCGGTGAGGATCGTGCTGGCCGGCCGAGGCGGAGCGTGCGTCCCCGTCAATGGCGAGAATCGACCCCGCTCGAACCCGCCGCAGGAGCGCCACGATGTACAGAGCCGAGCACTCCATCTCGACGCAGATCGCGCCCGACGCCGCGTAGGCGTCGAGGCCGAGGTCGAGGACGCCGCGGTAGAACGCGTCGACCGAAACGCCCACGCCGCGGTGAACCCCACCCCCCAGAGCCCGAGCCGCTTCCCACAGTGCCGCCGACACGTCCGGATCCGCGACGGCGGGAACCTCCAGCGGGACAAGCTGGCGAGACGCCCCTTCGCCACGCACGGCGGCGATGGGCACGACAAGGTCTCCGGCGCGAACCCCGTCGCAGAGAGAGCCCGCCGTCCCGACGCGAATCAGCGTTCTGACGCCGGCACGAATCGCCTCTTCATAGGCGATCGCGGCCCCCGCGGCGCCCACCCCGGCCGAGGTCACCCCAACCGGGACTCCTCGGTAGCTGCCCCGGTAGCTGTGGTACTCGCGGTTCGCTGCGACGCGCTTCGCGTCGTCGAGCCGTTCCGCGATCCGCTCGGCCCGTTTCGGATCGCCGGGGAACAGCACGGTCTCCGGCAGGTCGCCGGGGTCGATCAGGAGGTGCGGACACGCCTTTGGCACAGGAACCCCACTCCTTCTTTGCGTCGCGTCATTCTATCGACCGCTTTCGCGAACGTGAAGACGCAGCCGACTCGCCGAGCAACCTATAATGAACGACCTGGCTTGTCTGGACCAGGGAAAGGAGATCGCGTGCCTCAAGGGGACGTATGCCACACGGAGTGCCCGACGACCGATCTTCAGGCATCGAAGACGTTCGACTCGACGATCTTCGGATGGAGCTACCAGGACACCCCGGGAATGGGAGACTACTCGCTGTTCTCCACTCCGGGAGGTCAGCAGGGGGGGCAGAGCGGAGGGCGACACGCCGAGGCCCCGACCGACAAGGGGCCGATCGCTCCCATCGCGGTGGCCGACATTGATGCGGCGCTGGTCAGGATCCATCAGCTCGGCGGCCGAACCCTGACGCCCACGCCCAGGACGAGGATCTCCGACCCGTTTGGCTTCTACGCCCTGTCCCTTGACAACGTCGCAAACCGCTTGGGTTGTGGAGCTGCACGTAGGCCATGATCGACCAAGAGGAGTTGCGTCGCCTCGAGTACGTTGGACGCGTGAATCGCGTCATGGACTACGTTCGCGCGAATCTGACCGGAGACCTACGCCTCGAGACGCTGGCACGCGTGGCAAGCTTCTCCCCCTTTCACTTCCACCGTGTGTTCAAGTCGGTCGTTGGGGAGACGCTGGGCGACTTCATTCGTCGCGTCCGCGTCAGCACCGCCGCGATGAGACTGCTCTCCAACCCCAAGCTTTCGATCACGGACGTCGCTGTCGGGTGCGGGTACTCGTCCTCCTCCGCATTCGCACGGGAGTTCCGTAAGGCGTTTGACACGAGCGCATCGGAGTTCCGCCGCGGCGGACGCGACGCCGCGCGCAAGATTCGTCAACTCGAGGGCAAGAACGGTCAAGACGAGAGCAAGAACGAGGAAGACCGCCCCGAAGGCGCCCCCTACACTTCGAGCCATCCATCTCGAAGGAGGACGACGATGAAGTTCAGCGTGGAAGTGAAGCAGATGCCGGAGTGGAACGTCATCTACGCGCGGCACATCGGCGCGTACAACAAGGTCGGCGAGGCGTTCGATCGGGTGTTCAAGTGGGCCGGGCCGCGCGGCCTCGTGCGGTTTCCGGAGACGAAGTCGCTCGCCATCTACCATGACAGCCCCGAGGTGACCGACCCGTCGAAGCTGCGGTCGGACGCGTGCTTGACAGTGCCGCCGGGAACCAAGGTCGACGGTGAGATCGGAACGATGAAGGTTCCCGGGGGACTGTTCGCCGTCGCCCACGTCGAGATTGACGTGACCCAGTTCGGCGAGGCGTGGGACAAGCTGATCGGGGAGTGGATGCCGAAGAGCGGCTACCAGCCCGACGACCGCATGTGCTACGAGATCTACCTCAACGACCCGGACACTCATCCGGAGAAGAAATGGCTCGTCGACATCTGCGAGCCGATCCGGCCTCTCTAGATCCAATCTGCGCTTCGCGACAACCACGCCCCGGCGCGCCCGGGGCGTTTCTCTTGATTTGCTTCTCGGGGTCGTCGACGATGGATTCGGGTGAGACCTCATGCAGTACCGCTCGTTCGGACGACTCGACTGGAAGCCCTCGGCTCTCGGGTTCGGGGCGATGCGGCTTCCGACCCTCGGCGGCAACCACGCCATGATCGATGAAGAGCTCGCGACGCGGATGATCCGAACGGCCATCGATGCCGGCGTCAACTACGTCGACACGGCCTGGCCCTACCACAACGAGCAGTCGGAGCGATTCCTCGGCCGGTGTCTGCGCGGCGGATACCGAAGTCGAGTTCGCCTGGCAACGAAGCTACCGACGTGGCTCGTGGAGAAGCAGGAGGACTTCGACCGCTTTCTCGACGAGCAGCGCCGCCGCCTGGAGACCGAAACGATCGACTTCTACTTGCTTCACGGACTGGGCCGCCTGCAGTGGACGAAGCTCTACGATCTCGGCGTTCTCGACTGGGCCGAGCGTGCCCGGCACGAGGGGCGGATCGGCATCGTCGGCTTCTCCTTCCACGACAGCCTCGCCGCGTTCCGCGACATCGTCGACGCGTACGACTGGACCTTCTGTCAGATCCAGTACAACTTCATGGACACCGGCTTCCAGGCGGGCACGGAAGGACTCCGTTACGCGGCGAAGCGCGGACTCGGCGTCGTCGTCATGGAGCCGCTCCGCGGGGGCTCGCTCACCCGTCCCGCCCCGCGCGACGTCGAGGCGCTCTGGGAGACGGCGTCGCCCCAGCGATCGCAGGCCGATTGGGCTCTCCAGTGGGTGTGGAACGACCCCGACGTCTCGCTCGTCTTGTCGGGGATGACGGCGATGAGCCACGTAGAGGAAAACCTTGCGAGCGCGGAACGCTCGGGAGTCGGAACGCTTCGCGACGACGAACTGCGCCTCGTCGACCGAGTACGGGACGCGTACCGCGCCCTGGCCCCGATCCCCTGCACAAGCTGTCGCTACTGCCAGCCGTGCCCGCAAGGGGTTGCGATCCCGCGGGTGTTCTCCTTCTACAACGATGCCATGGCGTACGGAGACCTCACCCGGTTGAGCGCCCAGTATGCCAACGACCGATTCATGAAGCCCGAAAGCCGGGCCGATCGCTGCGTCGCCTGCGGGGCCTGCGAGGCTGCGTGTCCACAAGACGTCGAGATCATCGAGTGGCTCAAGAAGGCACACGCGACGCTGATGCCTGAAGGGCGACCGGAAACAGCCCGGTCGAGCTAGGTTCGCGCGGCAGCCTCCCCGAGGCACACTGCCGTGCAGGCCTTGCCGGATGTCGCTTCCCCGGGCAATGCCCGATATACTCGCCACTCCAAGCGCCACACGCCTCCGACGGGAGGCGAAGGAGGCTTCATCCACTACTACGAGGAGACCGAGCGAGCCATCCGGGGCCCCCGGAAGAACCCTCCGCCCAAGCCTGCCCAGGAAGCGGAGAAGACGGTGGAAGAGGAACTGCTGGCTCACCTCGCGCCCCTCATCGAGGATCACTTCCTGATCGATGTTGTGCGTCCCATCAAGAGCGGCAAGGAGGCCGTCGTGTACTGCTGCCACGCCGACGCCTCACTCGGCCGCGACCTGGTTGCCGCCAAGGTCTACCGTCCGCTCGAGACGCGCAGCTTCAAGCGCGACACGGTGTACCAGCAGGGTCGGGACCGCGGGAGCCGCCCCGACGCGCGTGTGCTCCGCGCCCTCGGTAAGAAGACCCAGCACGGCCGGACCCACAAGTTCAGCGCATGGATCGCCCACGAGATGAAGACGCTCGAGACCCTCCACGCGGCCGGCGCCGACGTCCCGGAGCCAATCGAGCGGAACGGCCCAGTGATCCTGATGGAGTACTTCGGGGACATCGATAACCCGGCGCCCGTGCTCCTCGGCGTGGATCTGGACACGGGCGAGGCACCCAGGCTCTACGCCGACATCCTGCGCAACGTGGAGCTGTTCCTCGTCCACCATCGAGTCCACGCCGATCTCTCGGCGTACAACATGCTCTATTGGAACGGGGCCGTCACGATCATCGACTTCCCGCAGTCGGTCGACCCGCGCTACAACGACGACGCATTCGATCTCCTGGTCCGCGATCTGAAGACGGTGAACGGCTTCTTTGCAGCGGCGGGAGCGGACATCGTCGATCCGAACGAGCACGCGCTTCGGCTCTGGCGCACCCACGTCGATCCGCGACGCTAGAAGACCCTCGAACAGGTCGCGCTAGCCGCGCTCGGGGAGCTTGAGATCCTTGCGAACCTCCCGCTCGACGACCGACAGCGGCAGAAGTCCACGCCCAAGCACAAGGTCGTGAAAGGCCGCAAGATTGAACGACGCCCCGCTCGCGCGAAGTGCCGCGTCGCGGAGGGCGCGGAGCCGGCTGCTGCCGACAATGCCCGCCGTCGCCCGTCCAGGCGAGCTGACACACCCCTTGACGGCGATTCGTGCGGAACCCTCTGCGTCACCGGTTGTGTCGATGTAGTAGTCCACCGCGCGGTCGAAGCTCCAACCGAGGGCGTGAATTCCCGTGTCGACAACGGCCAGAGCGGCCTCGCGAAGCTGGCTGCGCAATCGCCCAAGGTCGGCCAGCGGGTCGCCGTCGTAGAGGCCCACCTCCGACGCCACACCGAGAGCGTAGGTGGCCCAACCCTCCTCGAAAGCCGGAAACCCACCCCAGGCGCGGAGGACGGGCAAGGAAAGCTCGCGGGCCGTCGCTCGTTGGAGATGCCGGCCCGGCACGGTCTCTCGGTGCACGAACGCGGCGACGTCCGACACGGCCAAGGCGGCGTCGGGATCCACAACGAGGAGCGCCGAGGACGCTCCGTCGTAGGGCGCCGGCATGTAGCCACGAGGTCCCTCCCCAACGAAGACCGCGAGGTTCGTCTTCGGCAGGCGGCCCACAAATTGGGAGCCAAATGCGTCGGCTCGTTCGAGGACGGCTTGGCAGGCGGCCGCGATGTCGTCCGGCGAGGGAGCCCCGCCCTCCCACTCCATCGCGTTCCAGGCAGCCGAGACGTCACGGCCGCTCGGAGTCTTCGCCTGCTCTTCGACGGCGTCGATCTCCTTCGCGATCTGCGCGACCGCATCCTGCCCCATGGCGTGAATCGTCTCGGGGTCGAGATCGCTGTCGGTGTAGTGACGAACGAGCCCCTCGTAGATCGAACCGCCCCCTTCGCGCCGGCGAATGCCGACGTCCGCCGACGGCGCCTCGGCGATCGCGGCGACGATCGCTTTGTACAGCTTCTCGTATGCCGGGATGACTTCTTGCTCGAGCGCGCGCTTCGCCTCCGTCAGGTACTTGACTCGTTTCTCGATGCCGAGCTCTCGCATCGCGATGAGCCGGTCTCTCAGAGCGACGAAGTACACGTTGTGGCCCGCGACGATTCGGTCAGGGAGGTACTCCGAGCGCGACCACATCTCGGTGATCTTGAGCGGCTCGACGTCCCGGAGCACCTCGTCGAGTGAGGCGACGGGCGGCAGGCGACGCCGAGCGCGCAGGTCGACGATTCGGTCACGAAGCCGAAGCAGCTGATCGTCCGCCTGGTGGAGGCAGGCGACGTAGTCGGCGACGTCCTCTTCGTCGACGAGTTGCCACACCGAGATCAGTCGGGCGTAAAGGCGCGCGTGGGGCGAGTCGTCGCTCGCCGAAACGGGGAACAGAGAAAGCGCCGGCGCCTCACACGTCGTGAGATCCTTCCAGAACGCCTCACAGGCGTCGTAGGTCAAGCGCTCGTCGGGAGCCAAGGACTCGCGGTTGTACGTATGCAGGCCGCGATAGATCTCACGCTCGATCGCGAGCGTCGTTCGAACGTACTTGTCCGAGTAGTCGTCGAGGCGGTCGTTGCGAATCCCCAGCGTCTCCGCGAGTCCGAGATCGGTGACGGCCTGCGGGTGCCGAAGAAGGTGGATTCGATACGCCTCGTCCGCGAACTGCGCGAACGTCTTGCCTTCCAGTCTTGTTCGCGCCTCCTGAAGGGTTGGGGGAGTCCACGACGGCTCGAGAATCTCCTCCCGAGAGCCGAGGCGAAGCGACAGAACGATCGCGGCGGCGACGACCAGCACGATCGCGCTACCCAGGAACCACAGCCACGCTCGGGATTGACGTCTCCTCATCTCTTCCTTCCCGTCCCGACGTTTCCCGGCCTGAGAAGTGTCCAGGAACGAGTGGGGGACACTCTACGTCATCGCGCGGGCCGCCGCCACGAGTCCCGCCTCCCCTCCGAGGTTGACGGGCCGCTGGACGTCACGGACTGCGGAGAGCGGGCAACGATCAGCAGAAACGACGGATCGGGGAACTGGAAGAGCGGCAGGCCCGCAAGGCGCGACCGAACCAATCGCCGCGCGAGGAGCCGGAAACTCGGGCGAGCTGCGATCGGGCCACAAGCATGGCGCAACGCCAAGGATCGCCGCGGCCGGGCAACCCGCGTAGGCCAGACTGCGGGCGCGAAACACGGTCCTTTCTCACAGGCCTAGTCCCACGGCATGCTGGGGGTACTGCACCCCGTACACTGACTACGAAAGCCGAACGATCTCCCAATGCCGAGCTCGCTCGATGACCCATCCCTTGCCCGAAGATCCTACGCACGCCACAGCCTCCTGCTTCGGAACGAACACGAGCTCGTAGTCGCTCACGGCGGGGCACCCGAGGCCCGTCCACCGGTCCAGCAGAACGAGGAGGCGCCGCCATAGGCGCTCGATCGGAGGAACGTCGCCGTCGCAGCTCCGCCCCTGCACACCCTGCAAGGTCACGACGATCGCCGCTCCTGCGCCCGGATCTGCAAGCCCGTAGCCGTCGACCGTGCGCCAGAGCTCCCGCGACGCGAGACTGAGGAAGAACGAGAAGCTCCGGTGGATGGGGACGTCGAAGATGCGCCCGGCCAGAGACGGCGCAACGCACAGCCCGCACGGCACGGGCCACTCGCAGACCGGGCTTTCCGGGAGTCCCTCGATCAGGTAGCTCTGCCAGGGATTCGGCGCCGCCAGCATCCCGGCGATGGGCATGAAGCCCGAGAACCCGACGATGCGACCGACGGCCACGCCGCCATCCGTGGGGGATCGCTCCCAGCGCACGAGCGGATGGTCGTAGCCGTGCCGAAGCGGCGCGACCGCAAATCCGTCCTGCGCCAGCTGTTCGATCCACGCCGGCGCGATGTCCGGACAACCGACGGTGGCGATGATCCTTCCGTACGGTGCCCCGCCGGGAAGGCCGTGGAACCCGTCCGACCAAACGACGTGGGTCTTCCCATATCCCTCGGAACCGAGGCGGCCAGCGGCTTCCCGCGCCACGTCCTCCCGAAACTCCACGGAATACACCCCGCCGGCGTCTTCGAGCGCCTCGCTCAGAAGCGCCGCGTTGTACCCAGTCCCGGTTCCAATCTCGAGAACCCGCATCCCGGGAGCCACATCGAGGGCTTCGAGCATGGTCGCCGCCAGGCCGGGCTCCGACATCGAGCTGACGGGGTACATCCCCTCGATCCGGGTCACCAGAGCCTGGCCGGAATAGACGTGCCGTAACGCCTCGGCGTCGGGACGGTCGGGGTCGAAGTCGACGCGGCTCCACGTCACACGCTGTCGGTCGCTCTCCATGCGATACCAATGGTCGAGGAAGCGATGGCGCGGCACGCGCAGAAACGCGCGCCTTACCCTGTCGGAGCGGATGGCGCCGCTCGCGACAAGGCTCGCTACGAACCGCTCACGCTCGCGCGACGCCAGATCGGCAGACACAGACCTAGTTCTGGTTCATACCCACGGTCGTGCAGGTCTGAATGTGAATCTTGACGTTGCCCGAGAATTTGTAGTACACGCCTTCGTCTGCGCCGCGGGCCCACCAGGTTTCCACGGTCCGCGCGACCTTGCCCCGCGGGTCGACGAGTTCGGCGACATCCCAATCCAGACCTCGAACGAGGTAGGGGACGTTGAACTCGACGTCGCGGATGCAGTCCGTCGGAGGGAGAATCATGATGGCAAACAACGGAAGCTTCCCGACGTCCTTCCACTCCAGCGTGTACCCCAGTTCCTCCGCTCGCTTGACCGAAGCCGAGTCCTCGGTTAGGAGAACGATCACCACGTGCTCGTCCGTCCCGTTGAGGAACCCCGAGAAGAGAGCGGCGTGCTCGTAGTCAAGCTCGTCGCCTTCGGGCAGCAGGGCCTCGAGCGGCTTGAACGCAGCCCGCACCTTGGCCAGGAAGGCGTCGCGGTCGAACATCTCCCCGACCGCTCCAAGCGCAACCCCGAACACGAGCGCAAGGACGATTCCCAGAGCCAGAACCCGCATGAAGCGCGGCATCGCGATCACCTCGGTTCATCATCGCTCATTCCTGATGTAAGTCAATACCGTCACTCCCCACTATGGGTACTACGTTGTCAGGTAGGAGCCGTGCGGAGATGGCGGACGAACGATGGGCGGATGTGTGCTCTCAAGAGAGAGACTCCGCGGCGTCTACGGCTCGACCGTGTCCCAGATCAGGCTACAGCAGGTCACGGCCCCCTCGGCCTTGGCGAGCTCCGAAACGTCGACGGTACGGACGAGAATGCCGAGGCGCCGGAGCCGCTCCGCCGTACGGGGATACGCGGCCGGGAAGAGGACGGCGTCTCCAACCCGAAGACCGTTTGCCGCGTCGGGCTCGCGCAGATCGACGTCAATCCACTTGCCCTGTCCGAACGCACGGACGTCGATGTGCATGCGGTTTGCCAAGAGGACGCCGTCAGCGACTTCGGTGACGGCGGACTTGAGGTGGAGACATCCTGTGACGGCGACCGGGACGACGTCGTAGCCGCGCGGCGCGACGAGCGCTCGAAGCTGAGCGATCCCCGCGGCGTCAGTCCTTCCCGACGCCCCAACGTACAGCGTCCTTCCGACGCGAAGGACGTCGCCTCCATCGAGGCTCGCCGGGTATTCCATCCGGAGGATCTCAAGATGACTGCTTAGGTATGCACGAATCGGCTCGACCTCAGGCCGGCGAGACGCGGCCCCCGGTCGAGTGATCACGACCGCATCCCCCACGATCACGGCCGTGTCCTCGACGAAGACGCTGTCGGGAAGGTTCGGGTCCGCAGGGAGTTCGTACACCCGGCAGCCGAGGTCCGTGAGCGCGGTCACGTACTGCCGGTGCTCCGCTTCCGCCCGTTCTATGTCGATCGGTTGCCGTTCGCGGTGGGTCAACTCGCACCGGCCCATGGCGGGGCTCACTCCGCGGACGAGCGCGTGTCTCACGGCCGAAGCTCCTTGCGGAAGCTCTGGGTCGATCTCGTCACCTCGTAGCCGAGCGCGCAGTGGACGGCGAGGCTGTCGGGGTACTCGGACGTCGTGTCCGAGGCCATCTCTGTGCAGCCCCGCGAACGCGCCCACGTCTCCGCCGCCTCCACGAGCCGGCGCCCAAGACCGCGGCGCCGCCACGGAGGATCGACGTACAGACCCTCCACGTAGCCCACCGGGCTCGTCGTGCAGCCCTCCGCCTGCAGACGGAGCGAGACCTCGACCATGCCGTGCAGCGTCCCGGAACCGGATTCGGCGACGAACGCCCGCTCCGTCTCCGCGGCCGGCAGCATCGCGTCCATCTCCTGCTCGATCTCCTCCCGGCTGTGTCGGGGCCAGAGAGCCGAGCGAAGGCGTCCCCACTCGTCGCGATCTCCCAACCCCAGCGGCCGAATGGCGGCCTCCCCGCCCGGAGCGGAGCGGCCGCGGTTCTCGACCATCCATTCCGCGGCGAAGTCCACGAGGGGCCGTTGCTTCATCCAGAGCGC
>Ga0105104_10000824_pt1 | contig 24050 bp, 32 predicted proteins | sample PPLLaktember2015_3_FD_87034 | JGI IMG/M metagenome (GOLD analysis project Ga0105104, IMG submission 87034) | Freshwater sediment microbial communities from Prairie Pothole Lake near Jamestown, North Dakota, USA - PPLs Lake P7 Core (6) Depth... | ecosystem: Environmental > Aquatic > Freshwater >...
TAGATTATAAGATAAAAAATCTATTGAAACGCGGAATACATCATGGAGCAGAGGGAGATTTTAAGAAATGAAAAGTCTTAAGCAGTACATTTTAGAGGCTCGTCCAAAGGGACAGAAGCGGTACGACAGAGATACCTCAAAGCTTGAGGCTCGTCTGGATCGCATGTACGCCGCTGGTGGTTCTCAGAAGAAAATAGACCGTGCCGAGATGAGACTTGCCAGAAGAACAAATGATGGTGATTATGATGTCGAGGATGTGAATATTCACACCGCTCACGGTCAACTCGGTGTTCCTGTAGCAAACGAGGATGATCCCAAAGTCATGTCTCTGGATGAATTGATGAGAGAAAAGGCAAGGAAAATCTACACCGATAACCATACTCATGAGATGGTAGGACGGGAAATCAGAGATTCTCTGGTTGATCTCTCCATTCCCACGAAGCCATATGAAGGGGTCACTGACCATGAGATTGGAAAGGAAGCCCATAACATACTCATAAAGAGAATGAATTTGATATCAAAGATAAAGAAGAATAAATAAAAATAAAGACAGAGGGCTCAGTGCCCTCTGTTTTTTTCTAAATATATCATATGAAAAGATTTAAAGAAAAATTAACTGAAGGTGATGCGAGGCTCGACAGACTCTCGACTTCTGTTGAAAAGGCAAACAGAAGAGTTGAAGCCGCGATGAGGGATATCAATGTCGTGAATCGAAGAGTTAAATTGGATCCTTCGACACCGACAAAGCAAGCATTCGATGTTATGAGAAAAGCTTCTGAAACATATAATAGTCAACAAAATTTGCTTGGACCACTCGAAAGAGCAATTGGAAAGGTTCGAAGGCGTGAAGAAAAAATTTCTCATCTTCCGACACAAGTATTGGGTGCAAAACGATCTCTGGGCCTATTCAGAAGTCTAGGAAAACACACTGGAAGACTTGCGGCTGCAAAGGCGGCAGGAGATCCTAAAAGAGAGGCTTTCAGTTCAAAAATGATTGAAAAAATCAAAAAACAGATGGGTATAGCATAATGAAAAAAACATTTAAACACTACATGGAGGAAGCCAAGAAACAGCCTAAAAGCGACATTCCTCCCCTCGACAAGAGATACGGCACTCCGCAGGATCCAAGACTCGATATACACAGCGACGAAGCCTACAAGCAGTCTGGAAGTGGTACTGGAATATTCAGGGCTGGTATGGGTCACAGTCCTTACATTTATGGGGCTAAAAATTTACCAAAAGAGCCCACAGCACCACTCGAAAAGCCAAAAAGTCAGGTTTTAATCAAAAAAAGCGAAACCCCACTCGATACAGTTCAGCCTAGGATGACTTTTCGGGAAATCGGAGATAAGTTTGACATCACCAAAGCTAGAGCAGAACAAATAGCAAAAACAGCTCTTCAAAAACTTGCCGCTGGTCTTCTAAAAAATAAGTTCAAACCAAGTGATTTTACACCAGAGATTCGAGATCCAACACCAGAAGAAAGTGCGGCAATGATTGAACGAGGAGAAGCAATAAAGAGGGGTGAAGAGCAATTCGCTAAAAATACTGCAACCAGAGCTCGAAGTGGAAAATTGAGTGGCGGGGAGCAGCATAGACAAAGAAGACTCAAAGGACAATGATTTCATTTCTCGATTTCATCAACGAAGAAAGAAACCTAATGAGAGTCAGCCCGACTGAACTCAGGAGAATGCTTCGTGTTGCATCACAGGAGTCTGGCATCAGATCAAAGGAAGAGATGAATCTTGCCAGAATGATCTACCCGAGAGCATCAAAGAAAAGACCGACTGGATGGTACAAGTACATCAATCCAGAGCCATCAAATGAAAAAGAGGAGTTAGAATGAAAAGGTTTAATGATTTTCTAAATGAAGCGTCTGGTGGATTTCGTCATCGAGATCTATTTCACCAGACTATGATGGATGTCACGGAGAATCTTCCATTTGTGGTAAATACCGAAAGAGGCACTCATAAGTTCAGAAATCTACACGTTGCCACATTGAATCACGGTTCAATGTCAAATTATGTTCGTCACATGGAAAGACGCCCAAGGCACGCAGAGGCTGCTGGAAGACTCGGTGCTGATCATTCTCACTTCACTCGAATCATAACACCACATGTCGTTCGTGCCACGAAACTCGCCATATCAAAGATGCCAGCTTCGAGTGCTTCATATATGATATCGAAGTTTACTCCAGAGCAAATGGCCGAAAGATTTCTCAGAACACAGAGACAAACGGCCAGATTTCACCTAAAGGGTCATTTAGGTGATCTTCCCATGTCAAGGCATGTCAGAGCAGTATCTGGATATCTTGTAGATAATAGCACCAAGGATCCAGTGCATAACTACTCTAGAGGTGGTCACTTCGGAATGGTGGACGATGATACATCTCAAGAGCACACCGCCGAGTTCTTTACACATATCCGATGAAATATTCATTTAAACAATTCCTATCTGAATCGATAACTGATATTCATGATCGTCATGAAAAGAAGATCTGTATGCAAATGAACGATACGGAAACTGCTCTCGGTCGTTATATTGCTAAAAACCTGACTTTAAAACTACCAGATCACCCACCAGATGATGTTGAGAAGTTTAAAGTCATGGATATCATGTCAAAATCATCAGAAGCCGATATTAATTTTGGTATTTTAGTTGATTCAATTGATGGACACTATAATACATGGGCTCTGAATGTAAAAAAATTCACCAATAATAACTATTCTCAAGAATATTTTTATAATATTGGTGAAAAAGTTGATGGTCTAGTCTTGTATTATAAGAAAAAATATGGTAGAAGTAGACCTTCTCAGGAAGGTGTGAGGCATTATTTGCCATCCAGCACTCCTTCATATCCATCTGGACACACGACAGAGGCATTTGTGTTTGCAAATATTCTCTCAAAACTTCATCCAGAGCACAAAGAGAGCTTTTTTAAGCTCGCTGAGTTGATTTCTTTGTCAAGAGTGGTATTGGGATTGCATTATCCGAGCGACAATGATGCTGGAAAAACTCTCGCAGAGTTCATAATCAATCATCAATTGGTTGATATAGAACCACTAAAGACATAATTCTTCTTCTCATACCACACAGAAATTATAATCACCTATAAATATCTTGTCAAGGGGTCAAAATGAAAAAAATCAAAGAAATTTTTGAAGAAATCTACAAAAAGGCTGGTCAGAAGGTTGTTTTTTCGAAGGGTGAGAAGGAAAATATCCTGAATTTGAAGAAACAAGGCATCAAAATCAGAAAAGCAAAGCATAAGAAGAAGAAAAGGGGTGGAATTTCCATTCCAAAGCCAAAGTCTTCACAGCATAAGGGTGAAACTCCAAAAACACAGGAGTCATCGAGTGCTGAGAAGAACTAATTTTGCCAGAGTCAACTTGATTCATGAATTGACTCTTGGAATTTGCAAAGCATCCTTTCGAAAAGTCTCGAATGGACAGTATCGAAACATGTTTTGCACACTGAACAGTGGTATGATTCCAGAAAAGTACAAGAATACTCTTCTGGAAATCTATAAAACACAAGAAAATCCAGATATTTTGCCAGTTTTTGACATAAAAGAACAAGCTTGGAAAAGTTTCTACATTCCCAAGCTTGTTTTATTCATAACTTCAGATGAACTGAAGAAAGACAAGCGATTTACTTGAAGCCAGTGAGTGCTGCGGACGGTATAACTCTCCAACCAACGATTGGAACCGTTTCACCGAAGGGTATACAAACATTACAAGTAATTCCTCCGCTAGCCATAGGAAAAACCTGTGCAGTCACAGTTCCTGATGTTGCTGGATTGTGAAGTGCTCTGAAATTGGCCGTTATGCCTTCACTTGGTATGGGAAAGCCGTATCTAAAAGGATCCATATATTCTCCTTAATATTATTTATCTTGACACATAATTATAACATGCTATAATGTTTACGGAGATATTTATGGCAAACACAACGGATAGAGAAGTAAAGGCAAAACATCGCAAGCGTAAGGCAAGAATCAAGAGAAATGCTCAAAATTCTATTGCAAACCATGCAAAGAAGAAAACTTTAGAAAAGCTATTCAAGGAAGGGAAGCTTCCGAAGATTGCGATGGGAAGGCTCTAAGCCTTCTTTTTTTTTATAAATATTAGCATGAAAACATACAAAGAGATTAAATCATTAATTACTGAAAAGATGAGAAGTGATCCAAAGGAAGAGAAGGCAAGACTCACCGCTAGATTGAAAAATATTGAATCAGAGACTCCAGAGTTGAGTCGAGAAGAGGAAAAGCTGGCTATTGCAACTTCCCCAGAAGTCAAGAAAAGCAAGGCTGGAAGGGCTGCGAGTGGCAAGCTCTTCAAGAGAACTATGAAGCAGTATCAGGCTGGTGACGTAGATGCCGCATTACAGGGTGTAGAGGATGTGATTTCGGGTGCAAAGGGCAAGCAAACATCGGCTCTGGCAAGAGATTTCGGATCAAAGAGCAAGGTCAGGGCATATAAGACCGCAGTATCTCGTTATAAGAAATCTTATTGACATGACACATCGGTGATGCTATAATGTCGAAATGAACATCTTTGCAGTTCACGAAAGTCCGTATGTGGCAGCACATCAACTGTGCGATAAGCACGTGGTAAAAATGATCGTAGAAGGCTGTCAAATGCTTTCTACGATCCATCGTATGTCTTCGAGTCATGTTATTCATGCACCTGTAGAACTCTATAAGGAATGTTTTCATAATCATCCATGTACAATCTGGGCTCGGCAGACTTCAGAGAACTATTGCTGGCTGGCTGACCACACACTTGAACTTTCGCGCGAATACACATTTCGGTATTCCAGAATTCACAAGTCTCATGATATGTGCAAGTGGTTTTCTCTGAACATTCCATGGAATGTACCATTTGGTGCAAGGACTGAGTTTGCTCAGGCAATGCCCGATAAATACAAGGATCAGTCTTCCATCGTTGCGTATCGTAGGTATTATGTGAACGAGAAGATGAAGTTCGCCAAGTGGAAGTATTCTGAAAAGCCAGAGTGGATTGATGATGAAAACTTGAAGGTTAATGATGTGCCAATGCAAGTATTGCAATCGTGAATTTGTTCCGAGAAAGAAAAAAGGCTGCAGCGTTTGTTCGTCCTGCGATGTGACAAAGCGTAGGTGGGAATCACGGAAGGAGTTGATCACCAGTCTCGGTGGTAAATGCACCAAGTGTGGTTTCTCTGGATGTCCAGCCTCCCTGCAATTTCATCATCTTGATCCTACAAATAAAAAATATGGTTTGTTTTCAAAGAATCTTCTGAGGGCAGATCGATTTGTTGAAGCCAGTAAATGTATTCTTCTATGTGCGAACTGTCATATCGAAGAACACACGAACCAGGAACTTCTCAAAAAAATGGGCGTGGTCGTTTGACAAGTGCAAATACCTAGAGTATAATAACCACATACAAGTAAGCTTTGGTGGCAGACTAGTAATGCAGCACCCTTTTAAGGTGAAGAATGTGGGGGCAGTACCCACCCAAAGCATTAGATTAATTTATTATATTTTAATTGGGATTGACTTTTACGGTAATGTATGATACAATCACAATTAAGACAAGATGAAATTTGCATATAGTTGTTTTAAGTTAGAGCTAGTCTATAATTATTTATAGTCTAAAAAATATAAAATGTCTGTCATTGCATAAGACTCGATGTAATGATCAAAACCAAGAGTCATGGAGAATTGTTATGTCAAACAGTGTACTTTCTAAGAAGCGTAAGGTCATCAATTATCTCGCCGCAGGGCGAGGCATCACTGCAGCGGAAGCACGTAGCCGCTTTGGTGTCAAGAATCTTCGTGCAATGATGAGCGACATTCGCATCCTGGTTGAGCGTTACGGCAACTGGGAAGTAGAGACTGAGGAAACTCGTTCTGGTAATACTCGCTACTTCATGCGCGATACCTACAGCGGTAAGCGTAAGTTTACGTTCACCGATTCTGGTTCGCGTCGAATGGCCGTCAGCCGCTAATAGGAAAGAGGCGATTAAGTTCGCCTCTCTCTTTTTTTATGATTCCATCAAAGGAAATTCTGGAATATGCGTTTCCTCTTTGCATTAATGTTCCGAGGCAAAAGAAGCACATTTCTCTCATCTTCAACAAGAACCGTCTCATCTCCACGGGCGCAAACTTTTTCAAGACACATCCCAGAGCCCAGAAGCTCGGTTATCTCTACGATGAGATGCACTCTGAGTTGGATGCTTATCGAAAAGTTCCCAGATATGAAAGAGACAAAAAGCTTACTCTGGTAAACATTCGTATGAATGCTGATGGAGAACTTCGTATGTCAAAGCCATGTTCAGTGTGCATGGGTTGGTGTGAAGAAGTATTTGATAAGATTTACTATACGGATAATGAAGGTTTCAAGAAACTATGAGTCAGTATCGTCTGCATATCGACATTCCTCTCCCATTGACCGAAAGTGATGCCATCATCAAGGCAGAGATGATTATGGCCCTACTCAAGAAGGCTTCACTTACGGAATTGAGTGTAGAGGAAGTAAACTACAGGCTCGGTCACGATGATGACCGTCAGAAATCTAATTACATGATGAAGAATGAGAACGGACATGTCAACAACAAGAAGTGCAAGATCAAAGTCCAAGACTAAGTATTTGTTTTTATTTGTTATTTTGCTTGGTTTGCTGATTCCACCAAGAATTTTCATTACCACAAAAATTAGAAACACTGCAATATGTCTTTGTGATAAATAAAAATGATATCGTTGATCTACGTGATCAACCCTTTTGGACGGGGGTGCGAATCCCCCCGACTCCATTCGACACTATTGGCGTTCTGACGGAAACGCGGTCTTGACAAGAGATGCGCTTGCGTAAAACGGTAATCGGGTTCACCCGCCTAGACCGACAAAGCAAGATAGATGGTGTAATCCATCATGGTGTCACAAACTACGGGGTCGAATAGAATCGACAGGGGGAAGTGAGCGTCAGGGAGATATCCGAGAGGTAGCCAACAACCCTCGTTAAATGCCAAAGTCGGCAACCACAAAAGCCGCACCAATGCGGATGGCTGCTTGAAGCAGTGGGGAATGGTTCACCCGCATCTGAACGAACCACCCACCAGTAATGGTGGGTTTATTTTTTATACATAAATTAGGATGGCGGTATGAATTCTTTATTTTGCTTTAGTATCTCTTTTTACCAAATTTTAGGGGATTTATATGCAAAGTAATGATGATTTCCATACGCAACTTCTTAAATACGGCATAGACATAGGATTTCTTCTTTCAGGGTTCTTCGGAGCACTGCTTCTTTCAATAAAGAAGAAAAAGCAAAAGATAAGCAAATCAATCGGATGCATATTTGCAGGAACGATATGTGCGAACTACTTGACACCGTTCATTCTTCACTTTGCACCTGATTCAATACAGGAAAAGGGTAAATATGCAGTGGCCTTTATGATGGGATATATCGGCCTTAAGGGGCTTGAGTTCATTGTGGATACAATCGTAGAATATGTTGATTCAAGAAAACCCAACCCAAAAGACTAAAAGACTCTTGACAAAGCCAAGACTTGTGCTATAATTCCCTCAACGCGCTGTGGGAGGTCTTGGTTATCTCAGCCCGACTTATAATCGGGTAAGACTAGGTTCGATTCCTAGACAGCGTATTATGCCAAAGCGAGTCATCGACAGACTGGATATCGAAGCCGAGCGTGAAGGTCTTGCATTCAAGACACAACTAGGTCAGATATCGCGTGTAGGCTGGGGAAAGGGTATTCTCAAGCAACGGAGAATGCACTTGGATGGGGATAAGAAGATCGAATGTCGGACGATCAAGGAACGATATTCCAGGATCTAAATACTCATATGAAGATCACTGATATCTTGGAGAAGTTCAAAAATGTGGGTGTCCAGAAAACCAAAACTGGAGACGATAGGATTTTCTTTTTAGATGAAGAAAATGATGTATTATATTGTTTTGGACCTTCAAAATATGTGAGAAAGGCATTGGAAAACAAAGACTCCACTAGAGTTATGATTGTGGAGTACGAAAATGGTCCATACCTTCAAGTTGGTGATAATGTATATGGTGATAAGATTGTGCGTGACTTTGAATTTGATGAAGATCATGGAATAGTCATAACAGGAATGATTCTTGAACAAAAGTATCATGAATCAAATGATGTTGAAATTGGGGATATGGGTTTAATTGTGTAATTTTATTTAATTTTTTCACCGAGTTTGATTACGCTTCATGCGTCCAAAAAAGGTCAAAATCTTAGGCCCGTCATAGCGAGAATAATCTTATACATATTAGGGAGGTTCGACTCCTCCCATCCCCACTGTTATGAGCAATAATAAAAAACTCTACTACGCAAAATGTGAAGTCGATGGAAGATGCATCGACATGCTTTTAAGTGAAACTGAAATTGCAAGAGCAAGCAAACGTTTGCTTGCTGATGAGAACAAGAAGTTCATACCTGAAACTTGCAATACTTGTTGGCCGATTGAGCAGCCGCCAAAATGCTCATTCTGGAATCGAATTATTGGCAATTGTAAATGTGACTAAATTATGAGCGACAAAATTTCTATTCTTCGTCTTAACTCTGGTGAAGAGATCATCTGCACCTACACCACCAATATCAATAACGATGGTGAATTCATTGTAATCAAGCAGCCAGCCATTCTGATTCCTGGACCCGAGGGTAAGCTTATGTTTGCCAAGTGGCTTCCCTACATGAAGCAGGACAATGGAATCAGTCTGAAGCGTGAGCATGTTGTCTTTGAAGGAGAGCCAATGGAGGATCTCAAGGATCACTACCTCTCGGTTGTCGTCAACAACCTGTTTGTGCCTTCGAAGAAGGTTGCAACCCCAGAACTCAAGTTAGCACTTGACCGCTGAGAAGATGGTGGTATAATACCACCACTGTATTCCCGTAGCTCAGTTGGATAGAGCATCGGTTTTCTAAACCGATGGTCAGGGGTTCGAGTCCCTTCGGGAATGTTCAAGGAGAAAACTATGCGAAACTATTCACTACTTTTTATCGTACTGGCCTTTTCAATTCTCGTTTTCAGTTCACTCTATTCATTCGTGAATGGGGATGAAAAGCTCTTCCATGCAGGAATCTTCACATTCGGTATTCTTGTATCGTTTGGAGCACTGACCACTGCACTTCTCTCACCCAGTGAGAAGGAGGAACTGGAACGTCAGAACCAGTTGGATGATCTTTATCGCCACATCGATAATGTATCGAAGGCGTCTAATGATGATCTTGTCACGACTGAGCGTTGGGTGGGCAACGAGCTTGAGCGAGTCGAAAATCGAATCGAAGCACTCAAGCCAGCCCGAAAGAAGGCTTGAATCAACGAGAAACCCGATCAGAAATGATCGGGTTTTTTTATTTTCATAAATATTTGCGATGTACGAATTATACTTCGCATACAACTTTACCACATTTTCAGTTGCCCCTCGAAGGGATATATTGAAAATACCTGAATGTAAAATTAAAAAGTATGATGTGGCGAATGATAACGTAGAGTTAGTGGTTGTATGTGAATCTCAGGACATTGCTGAGAAGTTAAAACATTATATGCTTATTCGATTTGAGATATTTGCGAAGAAGGAACTTCCGTTATCTCCTGAAGTTTAGAGACTGATTAACGAATAAGTTGTCCAATAGTTGATTGTTTTGCTCACTTATTAGGGTCAACTTCTCAATCGCTGAATCCTCACGAACATTTTCAGTAATCTCTGGGCAGAAAGCATCTTTGGTAAAGGATGCTGTTTGCTTTATCTTTGAATTCTTTCTCAGATAGCATTGGAGTTCCGATTGATTGTCATAACATGCTGCTGATGTCGAGGAAATGACATTGCATTGTCCTACGATTTCAGTGCTAAATTTGGTCACATCAGTATCATCTTTGTTTTCGGTGTAGATTACTATATTCGTTAGACTGCTGGTTCTATCCTCATATGATAATGAGCCAGCCACGGTTATTACTTCTTTTCCATCATCCTGATATTTTATATCAGTTATTTGATATTTTTTATCTAGATCCGTAATTCCAATGATGTCACCGACCTGAACTCCAAGATAACTGAATGAATTTTTCGAGTTTTTTCCAAAGATATTGACTATATTCGTATAGAAGTCATTTTCCTGGGTAGTAGAAACAGTCAAATCAAAATTTGGTGTCTGTAGGAAATATTCTTTATCGTAACGATTGATCTTGGAATCTAGATTCGAGATACTTACCACGTTTGCAAACAATATATTATTCTCAAACTTTTCAATTGTATAACTTCCATTGAGAGAAACTTTCAACGAAGTCAATTGAGGATTATACCATTCACCTTCTGTTATGGTAAACGCCGTTGATGTGAGGTTTCTAGTGAAGAATTCTTCTACATCCTTGATGCTTGTCTTGTTCTTATAATCCGTGAAGTCAACCATCACTTTAGTGTTGCTGGAATAAAATATAAAATTAGGAGATGAAACGAGTCCTCTCTTGAATGATGAGGACTCGTTTCTCAACTTTTCAAACTTCAACCCATAGAAGGAAGACGATCTTACAGCAATAAAATTCTTATCCTGACCAAGAGGAATATTTTTATTTTTTGTGTATGATGATCTCGAAAGCATGTTATGATGCTATGTAATTGACTTTCTGAGCACCAGCCGAGGACAGAACGTATATCTTGTTGAGATTATCTATTTCGAAGAACAGAGACTCACCAGGATCGAGTGGGAATCCCGACAGGGACGAGGAGGACAGATTGGAGCCTCCGACGTAGATCGTGTTGGTGTTCGTTATAGGGGCTTTGATGTGAACTCCAGACTTGATCGTAGTTGATGTTGAAACAATTATTGAGGCAACCGTCGAAACATCCTTTGATCCACTGAATAGCTTGGTTGGCTTTACGATTTCATTGATCTTTGCAGAAACTGTTCCAGCAGTCAGTTTATCATTGATTGTTGATATGACGGCTGTATTCGTCTTGATGCTGGCAAGATTTGAAACCAGTGGTTTACTCGTTGACTCAAGAGAATTTATGATGTCTGTATCATTTACATTTACATCACCAGATACTCCAACAGTCAGAGCAGAATAAGAAACTACTTCAAGTGCTCCACCACCGATGGTTCCCTTGACCAGAATTGGGCTGTCAGAAGTGACTCCGCTACCTATTACCTTGAGTGGAAGACCATTTCCATTGGTCACACCAATAACAGGATTGATGGTGATTGAGAAAGTAACTCCCGCGTTGACCAGATTGACATTCAGGGCATCACCAGAATGACCGAGCGTATGACCGTCTGAGGCGTAGATTCTTCCGAGTACCTTACCCCCTAGATCAGAGCCAAACACGGCCACGCTGTCTGTGCCTGCCGCTAGACCAAAGCCACCACAGATACCAACATAACCCTTGACATTTACATAATCGGTGCTCCAAGAAAGATTTCTTCCACCAGTGACGGCCACAGGTACACCGTTGGTTACGCCGACTATGGATGAATTGCCTATAAGCTTGACACTTCCAGTCACACCGAGTAAAATACCGTTTGTAGCACCTTGAACATGACCAATGACCTGTACAGGTTTATAGTTATCTGGCGTGTTGCCGCTAGGACCACCGACGATCAAGAATGTTCCAGATCTATTGGAAACCGCCACAGATCCAGTTATGGCAGAGAAAGTGACTCCTAAATAATTATTGGTGACACCTAGAATCTGAACTGGAAGAGGATAAGTTTCTGAAACTCTAAAACCCTGTGCATCTGCACCCCAGACGAGTTTCTGAAGAGGTAAATGAGCGAGAGAAAGTCCAGAACCACTTGTAGCATAGTCAGTACCGAGAACCGCAGTTCCATCGTATGTGGTTATGATTATATTGTTATTGGTATCTGCTGTAGGCATTCTAAATCCTTATAAAATTATATATAACAAACTATGATATTCGATATAACAAAAGAACAATTCTCTCGAAAGGTCGAGGGATACGTAAAAACCACCAGATACAGCTACATAGAGGCAGTCATACAGTCTCTGGAGGATTTTTCTCTGGATTCTTCGCAGGCTTCTAAGTTGCTAACCCAACCATTACTGGAAAAAATCGAGCAGGAAGGAATTGAAATTAATCTGATACGAAAGAAGAAAAGCAAGCTTCCTTTTGCTTGACAAATAAAAAACAACTGATATAATACTAAGAAGTGGGGAGTTCCCACTTAGTCAGAGTCCGAAGGAGATCTTCGGGAAAGGTAAAAAACACATGAGCACATTCAAGGATTTCAAGAACAAGTCAAAGAACAGCATTTCGGATCTTATGAAGAAGTTGGACGATTCTTCTAAGAAGGATTACAAGGATGATCGTTTCTGGCGTCCAGAACCAGACAAGATGGGAAACGGATTTGCGATCATTCGTTTCCTCTCAGCCCCAGAGAATGAGGATTCACCTTGGGTGAAGACTTTCTCTCACGCATTCCAAGGACCAGGTGGTTGGTATATCGAGAATTCTCTCACTACCCTCAATCAGAAGGATCCCGTCAGTGAGTTGAATACCCAACTCTGGAATACTGGGTCTGAGGAAGACAAGAACATCGCTCGTTCCCGTAAGCGCAAGACCACCTACACTTCAAACATCCTTGTGATCAAGGATGAAGCGAATCCCCAGAACGAGGGTAAGGTGTTCCTCTTCAAGTACGGAACCAAGATCTTCGATAAGATTCAGGAGAAGATGAAGCCAGAGTTCAAGGATGAGGATCCAATTGATCCTTTCAATCTCTGGACTGGCTGCAACTTCAAGCTGAAGATTCGCAAGGTCGGAGGATTCACCAACTACGACAAGTCTGAGTTTGATTCTACAAGTCCTCTGTTTGGTGGGGACGACGCTCAGATTGAAAAGCTCTGGCGTTCAGAGCACAGTCTCGTTCAGTTCACGACTCCAGACAACTTCAAGTCTTATGATGAACTGAAGAAGCGTCTTCATGACGTACTTGCTGGTGATATTCGTGGTGGTGCTCCAATGAACGAGAAGACTGCCGAAGACATCGACGAAGATGACTTCAAGCAGAAGCCTCCTCAGATGAAGCAGAAGCCGAAGATTGAGGAGTCCGTCGATGAAGAGATGGACGCACTCAAATACTTCGAACAGTTCAAGAACGCTTAATCATCCAACATTCGCTCTCCAAACGGGGAGCGATTTGTTTTTCAGATCCTGATCGTAATGCAAAGCCTTTCCAACATTTTTAGGAATTGAAATCGCAGCCTGATCTATTACAGGATTATTTGCGGCTCTTTGTCCTCTAAGAATATGCCCAAACTCATTTATGATGTTGTCATCGGTTTTTTCCTGTGGAAGAGTTTCTTTTGACTCTGGCTTTTTAAGATTAGCGGAAACCAGATCTGGTTCGGAGTTATCAACCATTGGTTGACTCTTTGGTTTGAGATCAATGCTAGATTCATTCTTTAAGATACCAGAATTCTGACCAGTCAGCATTTTGGTTTCTTTCTGAGTCAATACAACCTCACCTCTGTGCATCTTACCTATGGTATCACTCTTCAGAGGTCCGTTGGTTCCATCCGCAAATGCTGGTAGAGCATAGACAGCCGTTTTAGTCTGTGCATTGATGTTCTGGGTTGTGTTGCGATTAATTGTATTGTTGGTGACGGACTCTCTTATATTATTGATTACCGATGATTTTTCGGGTTCAAATGATTTTTTAGGAGTTTCTCTGAGAACTGTTTCTCGCAACTTCACAAGTTCAGTCTTGCTTGGTATGTAAATTTTTCTTACATCCAATGACTTGCTGTTCGCAATATTCGTGACATTTATTTTCTTCAATTCATCTGGAGATTCTATGTACTTCATCTCCAGATTGTTCTTTACCATATTGATGTTAGGTGGAGCTGATCTGTAATTTCTTGTCGTATTGACGATATAATTTTTCGTATATTTTTTGCTATTATTGATAACATTTGTATTCTCTTGTTTTACCGTCTCTACATTTGTTATTGGAGTTTCAAGGTTTATGTTAGAAAATTTATAACTCTTTTCTATATTTACAGAACTGCTCTTAACATTTGCTGATTTTGTTGTTTTAGTCGATTGTTTGCTTTCCTTTGGCCCACCTAGAGTTTGCACTTCAGTGTTGTTCTTTACGACTGTATTAACCACTTCCTTTGTTTCCGTGGGTTTCTCGATGTAAAGAGTTCTTGGGCCAGTGGCAATTCTTTCTATGGAGGATGCTTTCTTACCAGATAGCTTGACATAAGAGAGCTTCGAAGGAGCATCTGGATTTTTCATCCAGATGGTTTCCTTCGTCTTTAATTTTTCAACTGGTGTCAGATTTATCGACTGTTCTGGCTTTTCTGCAACGAGATTGAACTTTACGTTTCTTTTGGATACAACCAAGCCCTTTTTAAAGTATAGACTCTTCAATCTGCTTTTGAGTGCTTCGAATTGTTTCCTTTTTCTGCTCATTAGTATCTCGCTGTGTGTTTAATTGCCTTATCCTGCATTGTCTTGAGATTTTCTTGTTCTATGTACTGCCTCAGTTGCTCCACATAAATGTCTCTTTCCCATGGCATCAGACCTTCTATTTCATTCAGACTGTACTTGTGATGCTGCATCAGTTGAAATTGAAGGTCGAATATGATTCCAAGACTTATGTGACTGAGGCTAATCTGAAAAAATCTTGAATACCTGATATCTTGATTGATCTCTCTACACCATCCGAGGTGGTGTAGTTTACTACATGCTCATATGCTGGAACGGTATTGAAATATTCTATGATCTTCGAAAAATTCTGAGAAGTCATGTTCTCAAGCATATCGACCACATGACTTCTGTTCACATCGGTGATTTCAAATTCTTCAGTGGGTGTGATTATCTTTAAGATGCACTTTGAAGTCAACTTTATGAGATCCGTGTATGTAAGTTCATCGATGTTGATATCAGCCAGATCTGTGTAATTTGGGGGTCTGAATAGAAGCATTAGATTGTCATTTATCTTAACGCTTGGATTATATTTGTCGATACCCTCAATCTTTATCGACATCAGATCGAGATTCAAGTTTATCTTTTCCTCTGTGTCTGGGCAAGTAAATTTCGCACTGATGTTCTGTCCGATGGATTTGACTCGAAGATTCACAAAAAGATAATCGAACTCATATGTGGGCAACTTAAGAGAATTCATGTCTTCAAAACAGGAATCAAGAACATCCGATACAGCCCTGACTATTTCTTCTTTAGTCGCAAATTCCTGTGCTATGAGCAGTTTCTTTTCTTCCTTGACCAGAATTGGTCTAAACCACAGTGGTTTATTTGTCGAGGGTCTTTTTATAGTATATTTTGGTAATTGTTTTAGAATAAGATCAGTAAACATAATTAGAAGTTCTCAGCTTTCGGCGGATCGATATTTGCTGGATTATCTCCATTAATCTCCATGTTGTAATCCTTGAACGTAAAATTAACGGTGAACACAGTATAACCAGAGTTATCGGATGAAAATTGAGTAGGTGTAATGATCGAGGGATATGCATCATTCAAGACCACCTTACAATTCGATCTAGAGTCATTTTCGGCCAGTTGTCTTCTCAAGAAAACTATTTCTACAGTTTTCATCTTTCCAGGAAGATTGTCGATGACATCAGACAGATCATTTGCATTTCCGAATGGAACCGAAGCATTCAATCTGGTATATGGAAGGATGGTATCCATCCACTGCTCAAAATAGGCTCGTTCCTTCCAGTCTTGGTGAACAATAAAATTGGCAGACATTTCCCCATACTCTCTTCTGAGAGGCATGGAAAACTCTGGACCATAGTAGGAGAATGGCGTATTTATGAAGTTTCTTCCAGGAAGAATGATACTGTCTGGGTAGCAGATAAGATCTTTACCGTCTGGAGAGTAAACTTGAAGTCTATAGTAGGAAGGATTCTGAACAAAGTTTCTTTTCTTGATGTATTCTCTGTAGGAATCTAATGAGATAGGCATTAAAATAGATCCTTTTCTGTTAGGATTTTGAAGGAAATGTTGTTTTTATCACAAAATTTCTTGGCTGATGCCCATTTTTCCTTATTTATTGCAAAAGTCACAGCCTCGGATATGAAGGTTTTCTTTTTCTTCTTTCCCATTTCTGGTTCTTTTGTTTGTTTTTCTGGTTTGATCTCTACCAGTATTGTTTCAACTTCGTTATTTGGATTTCTCTTCTCAACTAGAAAGTCGGGAATGTAGAAATGAACCTGATTATCGACAGGAGAGACATACGGTATTCTGATCGGTTCGAATGACCATTTGACGATATTCTTGTTTTCATCAAGATATTTGCAAAACTTTCTTTCCCAAAGCGACCTACAAAGGATCTTGGTGGGATCTCCTTCGTACTTGCTGGCATTTTTGGGGAAATATTTTGTTTTATAAGCCATACTATATAATATGTATGCTAGAATTACCAAATTCCACCTCAACGCCAGAGAGGATTCTGTTTCCTTCTTCGAGACTTCTGAACTCCAATGAACCTTTGGAGAAGAGTCTTTTTTTGAAGATAACTTGCACTCCATGGGAATTATTGAGTGTTGGTCAACAGGTAAATAATTTCACAAATGATCCAAATAATATCTATTCTGGAATGGATCCTCTTATCTGCTCTATTTTTATACCAGCACCAAAGCAAATACAATCTCTGACGAACATTAGATACATTGATGATGCAAATGCAGTTCAGGGGTTCATTAACACCGCATCACAAGTAGGTGGTGCGATTACTGATATTGCTCTTGCACTTCTTCCACCACCATTTAATTTGATTGGCGTGGCTAGTGCAATAATTGGTGCAGCAAGAACTATTGAAACGGGAAGAAGAGATCTCGATTCAACGGATATGTTGTTTGAGAGTGCAGAGAAAAGAAGTTATAATATTTCGTTTACTCTTACCGCCACAACCGATCAAGAGGGAAGAGATATAGCTAAGATTGCCAATATGTTTCACGCATTGGCCCTTCCCCAAAAGAGCAGAACGTTCTCCGTTAATGTTGGAGCTCCCATAGCTGATAAAGCATATCCACCACCTCTGTGGAGATTTGGAATTGGAACGGGAGTTGGATCGAACATAGATCCTTCGTGGCTTGGTCAGACTTCCTTTACCGTTCTCAAGAGCGTAAATATCAATACAGCCGCAGCTGGTTCTCCATACATGATTAAAACAACAAGACCATCTGCAAGCGTAAAACCACTAATGACCAGCTTTGTGTTGAATTTCATAGACTATGAGCCAGTATACAGAAGCGATGATTCTTATCAGGTCATACCAAGGTCCGCATCAATTATCTAATAAGAGCCGAAATGTACTTCAAATTTTTTCCAGAATTTACCTACACTTTGAGAAACAGAGATTATAGCTTTGCAGATATCTTTCGAAGAGTTGCATTTTCAACACAGTCTTTGCAGAATCAAAAGCTGTTCATTGAAAACTATGTCATTGATGGAGAAACTTTAGAATCAATTGCACAGAAATACTACAACGACCCATCTCTTGGCTGGTTGATATTGCTTGCAAATAATTTGACATCATTTGAAGAGTTTCCAATGAGTGAAGGGGAATTGAATAGAATTGCAAATAATAAATTTTCTGGAAATTCATACTTTTTCAATGAATATATGCCAGACCTAAGAGTCGGTGATGTGGCAATCAAAGTAACTATTGTGAACAATGAAGTATCGACTATAGACAACTCGAACTATGGTGTGATAAAGGAATACAACTCTTTAATGAGGTATGTCTGGATTAAATCATTGACTGGAACTCTTTCTGTGAATGATTATGTCGTATTCAAGAGACTTGCTGGAAATGAAGTAATAGATGTTCCCCATGTTCAGTATACAAATGCAACTCCAACTTCTGTGACTAAATCATATGCTCAGATCAAGAAAGTCACTACAAATCAGCTTTCACCTGAAGTATTCATAGATTCCAACGGAAACTATGTTTCTGGCTATTACATAGATTCATCGTATGAAGCAAAGTCATCTGCTCTAGGTTATTATGCCACGGCTACGCTGAGTGATACAAATACCATATACAATACACTTCTATATGACTTCATAAATTCAACTGGAACTACAACATACAGAACAAAGCTTGATCAATATATAAGCGATAACAGTAGTAGAAGAATCATAAAGATTCTCAAACCACAATATGTTGGACAGGTGTTCTTCGCCATACAGGAACTTGTAACAAGCAACGATCAAAGAACACTGAATTTAGTTCTGGAAGAATAATATGGATAATCCTGAATTTAATAATAATTTTATCACCTGTCTTTCAAGTGTTTCGATAATCAAGAATGGTGTCGAATTTACAGTATTTCCTTTTGAACTCAGCAAAGACTTTCCCATGGAAAGTCTTCAGTTCAATGAAAGCATCAATAGCTCCAACATGGGAGGAATGCTCTTTATAAAGGACATGTTCGGTTGGTCTGAGCAGCTGAACACTCATTCGTTTGAAAAACTCATTATCAAGTACACAAGCAAAAAACCATCAAATCAAGATTTATTTGAACTCAAAACTCTTGAGTTTAATATTTTCGCAGTTTCTCAGGTGACCGATAGACCAATGAAGCTGATGATGACTGATGGTTCAGTTTATACCATAATCAGACTCGACTTCACTACTGATGATATATTTGTAAATAAGCTCACTTCTGAGTTTTTTCCAGAAGGGAAAGATTTTGTTGGATACATCGCATCTGGAAGAGGCAGTCGTCTGCCAGGTCTGGTAAATTCAATATTCAGTAAATTAAAACTAGATCAATACGAAATTGAACCAACATTCAATGGTGTGTGGATAAAGTCAAACGAAGTCTCATATCCATGGGCAAAGCATAAAGGTCAGATGACTCTGACTAATCTGTTTCAATACATCTGTAATTATGCAATTTCATCTTCAAACGTGAATGCTGTAAATTACTTCATGTGGAGAGATCGTGATGGATATCATTTCAAGTCAGTTGAGAGAATGATCAGGGATCAGAAGAACGCAGAACTTGAACAGATTTATTTCACTACTGATACTGGAACAGTGAATGGTGTTCGAAGAATCGAGCAGATGCATGAGCCAAATATTTATCAGCTCACAAAACTTAACGTATTCCAATCATTCTATGAAAAAATAGTTCCAAACTATGAAGATTATTATCTTGATTTCGTAGATTCATCCATATCATTCACAAGAAAAGTGGTAGATATGGATTACCACAAGGATTCTAATCTATGGAGTAGAATCGAAAGATACAAGATAATTCCAGATGCACAGAAGACTTCTGTATTTTCTGAAGATTTGGCAGGCAGAAGAACCAATGCGGAAAAAACACCCGTACAGAGTCTTAGAATAGACGATAACATCTACGGCTATTATGACGAGAGCAGACTTAATACTCCATTTCCACAACCGTGGGAATACATTGGAAAGACTGCAGATTCAAGATGGAATGATGTCAGCTATATTCCACAATATGACATGACCGATCTGGATGTCATTACATTCCACACCATACACAAGAAGATTCGAGAGCCTCTGAGGGAAAAGAGAGCTCGATACTCATATCTGAAGAATCTCAAGAGAAAATGGGAAGTGTATCGATGCAAGGTATGCTGCTTAGCCGATAGACTTGGTGGTATTCAGGATCAGCTCGATATCGAGAGACTACAGGCAATTCAGAATCCAAATGACAATGCAGACTTCCTTGCGCTGTTCGGACCAACTGGAATATTTGCAGATTCAAATATAGAATATCGTATTGCAGCAGCTGGTTCATTTAGTGATGTTTATAACTTTGATACCACTATAGATGGCAACCGTGGTTTGAGTCTTTCATATGATCTGGGTGGAATCACATACGGTCAGACTATTCGTGAGTTCTATAACTTTGCCGAATCATTTGATAATTATGAAAAGCATATATTTACCAATGGGTTCAGAACTTATGACATAATGATTGAAAGAAGCCAACAAGTCATAACCATGATTGATGAGTGGTTGGCTGTAGTTGACGGATATATTTCTAGTGCCGATGCTTTGTTGGCACAGAATCTGATACCAGATCCTTCAGACACAAGAACTAGACTCGGTGATCCAACAACATTGAATCAAGGTCCGATATCACCACCTTTTACACAATTTGATCTATTTGAAATTTTAAGAACACAGATGCCCCAGTTTGTGAGAGATTGTTCTTCTCAAAAATATGTTTTTTCCAACTTTGAGGAAAGAATAAAGTTTGTTCCACCAATACCAAAACCACCTTATGGTGGTGGGTTGACTCCTTATGCGTATTACCTATTGACAACTGAGGGGGCTAACTTTACTCCAATTCTCAACGAGACGGCCACAAGTTATCAGGATATTTTAAATTTGGTGAACAGTGGTGATGTTTATTGCCCAATCTGTATCAATCCAGTTCTTTTGGAAATCAGCAAAAGAATGGCTAAACGACATAGAAAGGTTGAAGAGAATAAAATCACACTTCTTCAACACATCAAGACTACCTTGCAGCAAGGAATGCAAGTAAAGTGGCAGCAGGCAAGAGATGAATATTTCAATAGAAAGGCATTCTTCAGATCAAAGAAGGAAGCTAAAATAGATGAAAATATTCAGAATCTTCTTGTGAGTAATCTTTCTCTCTTGAATATTAAGAAGATTACAAGAAAGCCAGTTAGAGGATCAAGATACGAAATACTGGCGAGAAACAGAGGCATCACTGGCGCTGAAGTTGGACCTTACCTCTATAATGTATTCTTCGATGATTATGATCTAGAAGTTCCTGGTGATATTGAGGGAGTTCATCCTTACTATGATGCTGGATATGATACTTCCATATCAGCGGATGCAAATATTTTTTCAGCATATGTTCCACTGCCTCAGCCTAGAAGAACTAAAGTAATTAAAGATATTCTCCTGACGAATAACGGTCCTTACGCATCTCAATTTGCTTATACACAATATAGGAACAACAATGAGTTTCCTGGTTTCGTTGAAATGCATAATCAGGCACCATATGCCCTTTCGGCTAATAACCAAAGCATTATTGATTTAACATTCTCAAATAATACTTTAAGAAGACTCTCACAGACACATGATGTAAGTCAATATGACACTAGATTCAATCTTTTCAGACCAGATGTTGGATTCATAAAGCCACCAAACATCAAGAGGGAGGAGCTCTCCTCCTATGTCAGAATTGAATTCTCTGAACCTATTGGTCTTGACTCAATCGTTGATTTTCCAGATGGATTCGTTCGAAATGCTGGATATGAATACTTCCTGCCATACATTGTTTCATTGACTGCTGGCCCAAACGGACGACAAACGATTAATCAGAATGTAGTTGTAATCGGAATGGATCCTTATGGATTTGATGTCGCCATGAAGAGAATGAAGGAACCAGAGCTAAATGGCAAGTTCTACTGGTGGAACGCTGGTATTGAGTCTCCTGGAATGGATCTATGGCCTGAAATCGCATTCGAGACAAGATATCCATATTACACGATGCATCAACCCGATGAGCGAATGTTTCTGATGAATGATGACATTGATGGAAGTCTTTCTGGTTCTCGATATTTCACCGTCTCTAATTTATACACCAGAGAAGACAGAAGTAGTGCAGGAACTGCGTTTAATACTTATTCCGAGACAGCCTTTCCACTGAATATTATTTCAGATCCATCTAGGGTGTCTAATTATTTTACAAATGATTTTGACCATAATGATGAACAGCCTAATGATAAAATAACTCACTCTAAGTATGAACCATTTCTCAGAAATACTTTGAATGCTTCGAATTATCTTTTTGATTCACATAGAGTCAAGAAAGTTCAAAGAAACTGGTGGTCATTTCATATACCAGATAATCTTTTAATTGTACCATATTTTCAAGATGTTTTTGAAAACATTGAAGTTACTCCATCATATGCTTCAGGTGTAGGTGTGGATAATCCATCTGCAAGAGAAAATATATTTTTCAACGATTATCCACGACCATTTTCATCTCTGGATCCATCTGATTCACCAGTCGAAGATTGCAAATTAAGACTTCGAAGAGTTGGCATCGGAGATACTAATTTGAAGACATTGCTTGACAGCTTTGATGCAAATCAGGAACCGATTCAGTTCTTCTTTGAAGAAAGCCATTTTGACTATAAGCTAAACGGATTCAAAGATGATTCTGGTATTCTGAATAGCACACATCCAAGTCTGCAGAAATACTTCACGGATATCACAAACTGGTGGATGACTGGAGATCATATCATCTACAGACCAGGTATTCTCACGGAGGATGTCTGGAAATATGATATATCTGGACATAGCGATTATGGTGTGGTTCATCCCCCAGTACAAGCTAACCACAGCGATATCTTTGACAGCAACTTTGCTGCCCAGTTCGTGGTGTTTGCCAGAACCTCAAAGAATTTCTGCCTCAGAAATAATCTCACTTGTATAAATCCAAATGCTCCAGTCTATACCACTGGATGCACGGCAGGCAATCCATATTGCAACTGCCCAGCGCAGGACAGAAAACCAAACGCCCCAGAGCCATCCTATCTGGAACTCTACAAGCTTGAGCAGGAGCTCAAGGAATGTTCACTGATAGAGCAACACTTGGGTCAAGAATGGCTTGGTTGTGTCTGGTCTAGCCCAGAAAACACGGGAAGCTGCAATTGCCCAGAGATTGGTGATAAGTTCATGGATTATCTGGCCTATTCGAGAACCTATGCCACTTTCTGGAGTACTCCAGCCAAGACTCCACTTTATAGAAATACTCAGTATAACTTGCTATTTGCACAAACTCTCCAGGTAATCATTCCAAGAAATGAAAACATCAAGATCGGATCAATCGTATCCGTGGAGGATAGAAGTGAAATCAATGAAGAGAAATATAGAAGATTTGGTGGCAAATGGCTAGTAACGGAGATTTCTAATATTTTCTATGCAAATAAGGATTTCATGAGTCTGACCTTAAACAGAGATTCATTCAGCAACAACCCAAACAGAACAAATCAACCAGAGGTTTAAATATTAAATAAATACAATTATGATCATTCAGAAAGACGTATATACCGATTTACCGATGTTCATAAGCCCGAATCCTTTCACGGGTGATTTGTCTATTAAGAAGAATCAAAACGCTATTCAGGAGTCGGTGAGGAATATAGTTCTGACAGCTATAGGAGAAAGACCATTCGATAGGTCGTTTGGTACAAATATATACACTGTTTTGTTTGAACAGCCAGTTCTACTGCAGTTTTATGCTGACAGCATCATCAGTGTTGCAATTAATACAAATGAGCCAAGAATCCGTGTCGAAGAAATAAAATTTGATGTTACTGAAAAGCTCGTTGCAGTATCAATAACATATGTCATCAAGGATCTTGACGTAACAGATAGCCTAGTAATAACCCTAGAGAGAACAAGATGAGCAATAATCAGGTCAATCTCGGTAAACTTGAATTCGAACAAATCAAAGATGGTTTGATCGAATATATGAAATCACAGACTCTTCTGAAGGACTACAACTTCAAGGGGTCCATAATGAATTCCGTGATTGACCTGTTGGCATACAATACATTTTATTATGCATTGTATTCCAATATGTTAGCCAATGAAATGTTTTTGGACACTGCGCAGCGAGAGGAATCACTTGTATCCCTGACCAAACCACTTGGAGTCACCATACCAACAAGAACCTCCGCAAGAGCAAATATACGAGTAGGTGGTTCAGCCACTATACCACAATTCACACGTTTTACTGGTATCAATAATGATGGTGTAATTTATAATTTCTACACATATAAACTCTATGAGGCTGGAGATGGTATAGATTTCATCGACGATGTTGAACTTATCGAGGGTTCTGAACTCATTGAGCATAGAAATATCACCACCTCTCTCGATTTGACTCGACAGACATATTTTATTCCAAATATAAACATTGATGTTTCCACTATTATAGTTGAAGTTGATTCGGGCGACGGCATATGGAATCTTTGGAACAAGATGGATAACATTGGTGA
>Ga0105104_10000825_pt1 | contig 24039 bp, 20 predicted proteins | sample PPLLaktember2015_3_FD_87034 | JGI IMG/M metagenome (GOLD analysis project Ga0105104, IMG submission 87034) | Freshwater sediment microbial communities from Prairie Pothole Lake near Jamestown, North Dakota, USA - PPLs Lake P7 Core (6) Depth... | ecosystem: Environmental > Aquatic > Freshwater >...
AGGCGTCGCACAGTTGCATGACGATTCGCGGGGTGAAAAAACCCGGCTCGGTGATGGTGACAAGCGCGTTACGCGGGCTTTTCAGAAAAGACCCGAGGAGCAGAAACGAGATTATGAGTTTGATACATAACCGCAGCAGATAACAATTACATTTTTCATCACAGAGCAGTAAAAATATGCACAAGCTGTGTCGCTATGTTCGGTTTTCGATAAATCCTTTTTTGTCAGAGGATGAGCCGGGATACAATTCTTTCGCGTCGAAACCGGCGGGGGAGGGATTGGCGGTGTTTCTCGAATTGGGAGTCGAGCTGACCGGCGAGGCGGACCCGGCCACGGGACTTATTGTAAATGTCAGCGATATAGACAATATTGTCAGAAATAATGTCGTCGGGATTTTCGCTGAAAAGATAAGAGCCGGTTTTCGCGAATCGCATCATATAGGTTATATTGAGCTGTCGGGAATGCTCGAAGAGAGCTGGGGAAAGTTAGCCAATAAGTTCGGAAAGGCCAAAATAAGCGGATTGAGCTTAAAGCCCGATGCTTTCAAGACGCTGGCGATTAAGGACGGGGATTTTGCGATGATTTATTACAGTGAAAAATTCGAGTTTGCGGCGGCCCATAAGCTTTGGAACGAAAAGCTCAGCGAAAAGCAGAATATCGAGATTTTCGGCAGATGCGCCAACCCCGCGGGCCACGGCCACAACTATATCATCGAGGTAACGGTCAAGCGGCCTGCCGGAAATGAATTTAGAACCGGCAGCTTTGAAAAAATCGTGTATGAGGAATTTATAAAGCAGGTTGACCATAAAAACCTCAACGTCGATACCCCTGAATTTCAAAAAATCACGCCCACCGTCGAGAACATAGCCGAATTAGCGTGGAAAAAGCTCAACGGCAAATTCCTCGACGCCGCCCTTGCCTGCGTGACCGTCTGGGAAACCGAAAAAACATTCAGCTCTTACTATGGAAGCTGATGAGCAAGCCGGAATTTGAGAATTTGCTGAAGGTTTTGAAAAGGCAAAGACCTGACAGGCCGACGCTTTTTGAACTTTTTCTTAACGGGTCTTTTTATGAGCGGCTGACGGGTAAGAAGCTGGGAGCGGAGGGAAAGGATTGGATTTGGGGGGATGTTAATCCGGTGATTATCGAGGCGTTCCGGATTGCCGGTTACGATTACGCGACTGCGGCGGGTTCTGCGATGAAGTTCGAGACGCCGGCGATTGAGAAAAAGGCGACGATTTCGCTAAACGCCGGAAACGTGATTTGCGACCGGGCGAGCTTCGAGTTGTATAACTGGCCCCAGCCCGATTCGTACGATTATTCCCGGCTCGATACCGCCAAAGACCTGATGCCCGCGGGGATGAAGCTGATAATTTACGGGCCTTGCGGGGTATTGGAAAACGTGATTTCGTTAGTCGGTTTCGAGCGGCTGTGTATGCTTCTCGTTGATGACCCGGCGCTGGTAAAGGAGATTTTCGACGCGGTGGGAAGCCGGCTTGTCCGCTATTATGAAATTTGCGCTAATTACGATTCCGTCGGGGCCTTGATATCGAACGATGACTGGGGCTTCAAGACCGCGACGATGCTTTCGCCGGCGGATATGCGAAAATACGCCTTCCCCTGGCACAGAAAAATCGTCAAGGCGATTCATTCTGCGGGAAAACCGGCGATTTTACACTGCTGCGGCAATCTCGAACAGGTTGCCGACGACATTATCGACGATTTGAAATATGACGCCAAACACTCCTTTGAAGACGTAATTATCCCCGTTGAGCGGGCATACGAAAAATGGGGCGACAGGATTGCGATTCTTGGCGGGATAGACATTGACTTTATCTGCCGGTCAACACCCGGCCAGGTCGAGCGTCGCTGCCGGGAAATGCTGGCAAAGACCGATAAAAAGGGCGGTTATGCACTTGGTACGGGCAATAGCGTCCCGGAATACATACCTTACGAGAACTATCTGGCGATGATAAACTGCATAAAACCGTAGCGAACTACAAACACGATCCGGGCGTATAAAACGGCATCTTCAAGAGGGTCTTTAATAGTTGATATACTTAAAGCTATGTCCTTGATACGCCGATACTTACGGAAGGTTACCCTGCAAAAATGGGGTGGCCGGGATGCAGGGATTGTCTTTTTTGTGCGCAACCGACAGGGACGGAGTCCGTCTATATGGAGCTAAAACGGGAATAATATGACAGCGCTGGTAACCGGCGGAGCGGGATTTATCGGGTCGCATTTAGCTGAGCGGCTAATCAAAGACGGCCACAAGACCATTGTCGTCGATAACCTCAGCACGGGACGGATTGAGAATATCGCCGGCCTGCAAAATAAATCCGGCTTCGAGTTCGTCAAAGGCGACATCCTCGATTCGGCGCTGATTGATTCGCTTGTTAGCCGATGCGACGTCGTGTTTCATCTCGCTGCGGCCGTGGGCGTGCAGCTTATTGCCGACAATCCCGTCGGCACTATCGAAACCAATATAGCCGGAACGCAGGTTGTTCTCGAAGCGGTCAATAAATACAAACGCAAAATTCTCATCGCCTCGACAAGCGAGGTTTACGGCAAAAACGAGGCGGTTCCCTTCCGTGAGCAGGACGATATCGTTTTGGGAAGCACAAGTATGCCGCGATGGGCGTACGCGTGCAGCAAGGCGATAGACGAGTTTCTCGGTTTCGCGTTTTATCAGGAGTATGGTTTAGGGGTAGTGATAGCGAGATTTTTCAACACGATAGGCCCCAGGCAGACCGGCCGGTACGGGATGGTCGTGCCGCGGTTTATCGAATCGGCCCTGAAAAACGAACCAGTGAAAATTTACGGCACCGGCAAACAAAGCCGGTGTTTTTGTTACGTCCAGGACGTAGTTGACGCGGTAGTCCGGCTGATGGAATCCGAAAAAGCAATGGGCAACGCCTTCAACATCGGCTCCGATGAAGAGATTACAATCGAGCAGTTAGCGGATAAAATCATCGAGCTGACGGACAGCCGCAGTAAAAAGGAGTTCATCTCGTACGAGCAGGCCTACGGCAGACCGATTGAGGATATGATGCGCCGCGTCCCCTGCCTCGACCTCATTAAAACCACAATCGGCTGGCAGCCTAAAACGGACTTGAACGCATCGCTTTGCCTGATCGCAGATAGCTGCCGTAATGACAAAGAGCAATAAGGTGCCTCTAATATTCAAGGTCGCTTTTTACGCAAATGCTGAAATTAATCCAATACCTTAAAGCCAGCCGCTTTGTCAGAAATATGTCGGTTGTTATGTCCGGCACAGCCGTGGCGCAGCTCATTGGTTTTTCGCTGACTCCAATCATCAGTCGATTATTTGACCCATCCGATTTCGGTGTCTTTGGTTCTTTTATAGCTATCTCGAACGTTGTAGCTGCCGGTGTTACGCTGCAATACTCGCAAGCAATCATGCTTCCGAAAGAGGATAAAGATGCCGCGAATATTTTTGCCGTTTCAGTGCTCTCTGTTCTTACAATCACTCTATTCGGGATTTTCACTGCATACATATTTTCTGATCGGCTGCTGGGGATTCTAAATGCTCCAGAAGCGAAATGGCTTCTGTGGTTCCTGCCCTTTGGCATCTTTATAGACGGGGTAAATCAATCTTTCCAGGGGTGGTGTATCCGAAGAAAGGCGTTTGATAAGACAGCTTGTTCACAAATAGTACGTAGTGGGTCAACCGGCGCACTGCAAATAGCATCAGGTTTGTTTCAATTCGGAGGTACCGGTTTGATTGCCGCATTCGTAGCAGGCAACGGGGCCGCCAGCATGAATCTGTCCCGTCGTGTTTTTGTTACGGATAGGGTCTTATTAAAGAGTTCTCTGGCCTGGAACCGGATACGCAGGTTAGCCGTTGAATACCGTGATTTCCCTATGTATGCTGCAACCCAAAATGTCATGAACGCATTATCACAGGGTTTGCCAGTGATCTTTTTAGGGTATTTTTATGGAATAGCAATTGCAGGCGCGTACGCATTCGGGATGAGATTGTTGAAAGCGCCAATGAACTTTGTTCTTATCGCCTTGCGCCAGGTTTTGTTCCAGAAAGTCAGCGAGGCCTATAATGCCGGTCAAGATTTATTCCCATTATTTATAAAAACTACACTTGGTCTTGCTGCTATCGCACTGCCGCCGTCGATTTTGCTAATTTTATGGGCGCCTGGCATATTCACATGGGCTTTCGGCGAGCAGTGGCTGACAGCCGGCGAATACGCGCGTTGGATTGTTCTATGGCTGATGGTAACTTTTTGTGATGTGCCTTCAGTTCTGTTCGCGAAAGTGCTAAGAAAACAAAAACAGCTATTCTTTTATGAAATCTTTCAATCATCGCTCCGCATAGGCAGTCTTGTTATCGGGGGCTTATATTTTAATGCATATACAACAGTTATCATTTTCTCTATGGTGGGAATTGTATTAAATTCCATACTCATTGCGTGGATTACATTTGAGGTAAAATACAAACTCATTAATTCTGATATCGATATCCCCACAAACAGATTATAAAAAGGGCATATTTTTTTTAATAATGTATACATCACAGGCCATGAAATATTTCTGAAAGGTGTAATATGATAAAGAATATACTTAATTTAACAAAAATACTGTTTTCTAAATATTATAGAGCTTTAAGCCCAATTGGTTATGCTAAATATATAGGCGTCAAAGTAGGCAAGAATTGCCGGTTGCTGTCGGTTGATTTTGGTTCGGAGCCGTATCTTATTTCCTTGGGAGATCATGTTAGCGCAACACAGACGAAATTTATTACTCATGACGGCGCTGTTTGGGTATTAAGAGATAAATATTTTGATGAGGATATAATAGCTCCCATCAAAGTTGGCAACAATGTTTTTTTGGGATTAGGCACTATTGTTTTGCCTGGCGTAACAATTGGCGACAATGTGATCATTGGCGCCGGTTCTGTTGTCACAAAAAATATTCCCCCGAATTCGGTTGCATTAGGCACACCGGCCAGGGTTATCAAGACCATCGAAGAATATGAATTAAGTGCAAAACCAAAGTTCATAAAAACAAAAACAATGGATTATAAAACAAAAAGAAAATATCTTTTATCGTTGCAAACATTTGTAAAGTATATCAGCTAAATCAGAATGCCTTTATCAGCGGGAAATATTCTCAGCTTCGCAGGATACTGCGTAAAAGGCAGATAAAGAAAAAATATCCCCCGCGATTTGCAGAATAGCGGCCGAATGCATCGAGGATATTTCAATTGGAATATGTGAATACCAAAATGATGCGTGCATTTTTCCACTGGGTGTTGGGATTTATACTCGCTACAGGTTTTATTTGGCTGATTAGTATGTTTTGCATTACCGACATATCAAACCGCCAGTGGAATCCTGATGTTGGCGATTACATTGTTAAGGGGCGTCGATGTATTTACGACGAGGGATGCGGGTGTGTCAACTTTAGCCCTGATGGCATCATCGGCACCGCAGACGGCTTGTCATCGACACTGCCGCATGTGATAATATGGGGGGATTCTTATGTTGAATCGTTCAACGTGGGAGATGAATGGGCGGTTTATCATCAATTATCTGTGTTGTCGCAAAAATCCACCTTTCCATGTAAGGGAATCGCGGTTGCTCAAAGCGGTCGGGATATTTCTCATCACATCCTGCTTATGCCCTACTATAATCAAAAAGTACCCAACATCCGTCTGCACGTTATTGTATTTACCTTGAACGATATCCTGCCCAACGGCAGAACACTTGTGGCTGACGGCGATGTACCCTGTCAGTGGCATCCCAATATGCCGGAATTGATGTGGTTGCGCCCCTGGATTCAGCACTATGATCTCGATTGGCTTTGGGAGGTGCTAAACACATCCAGGACATCATTCCAAAATCTGAGGATATCGATTGGGCCTGTGAAATCGCGGTCTCTCCCCCCAAATATAGCACAATCTGAAACGGACCACACGGCGTTCTGGGAAAAACTGCTCAGGCAACTCAGAGAATCTGCCGGGGGCAAGGAGGTACTCCTGGTGTATCACGCTTACTGCCCGCAGATAAAAGATGGCTGGGTCGATTTCCGGGATAGTGATTCCAAGCAGGTCGAATCTTTCAAATCTCTCTGCCGGCAGCAAAGCATACCGGTATTGGCTCTGACTGAGCAGTTTTGTGATTATTATCGGTGTACCGGCAGGTTTCCGCGAGGATTCTGCAATTCCTTCCCCGGCAAAGGTCACTGGAACAGGGCTGGGCATAGATTAGTGGCGCAAGCGATATTGGATTATTTGCAAAGTTTTTCTGATAAGCACGATTAACGATATCTCGACGATGCTTTTTAACCAACTTATTTTTGTGGTTTTTTTGACGGCTGTGCTGCTGTTTCTCCTGTTGGTTCGCAATAACCGAATCAGGAAGTTGTTCCTGCTGGCATGCAGCTATTACTTCTACGCCTATTGGGACTGGCGTTTTTGCGGGTTGCTTTTGTTTTCGACAGTCCTGGACTATTGGGTTGGCCAGAAACTGAAGGTGACCGATGATGCCGGTAAACGTAAAGCGCTGCTGCTGCTTAGCATCGTCAGCCACTTGTCCTTACTGGGATTTTTCAAATACTTCAACTTTTTTGTGCATTCCTTACAGGTATTAGCTGCGCCGCTGGGCTGGAATCTGGGAACGCTCAATATCATTCTGCCGGTTGGTATTTCCTTTTATACCTTTCAGGCGTTGACATACACAATCGAAGTTTATCGCAAGAACCTGAAGCCCTGTGACGATTTATGGGATTTCGCTTTATTCATCGACTTCTTCAAGCAAATTATGGCCGGAACGATTGTGAGAGCCGTGGACTTGCTGCCACAATTGAAAGAATCTCGAACAATCAGTTGGGAACGTTTCTTTCTGGGTTTCCGGCAATTTGTTTATGGTCTGGTCAAAAAGGTTCTAATAGCAGATCATTTGGCTATGGTATCGAATTATGTCTTCGATAATATGGGGGTATTTGATGGCTGGACGACCTGGTTGGGGGTCTTTTGTTATACGGCACAGATTTACTGCGATTTCTCGGGCTACTCGGACATGGCCATCGGTATAGCCAGGGCTATGGGTTATGATTATAACGCCAATTTCGATCATCCTTATACGGCCACAAGCATTACTGCCTTTTGGCGAAAATGGCATATATCACTTTCAACCTGGCTTAGGGATTATCTGTATATTCCTTTAGGCGGCAATCGCAAGGGAGATATGCGTACTTATATAAATCAAATACTTACGATGTTACTCGGCGGCTTGTGGCATGGTGCCACCTGGACGTTCGTGTTTTGGGGATTCTTTCACGGTTGCGCCCTGGTCGTCGATAAGAGGTTCAACTTGTACCAAAAACTCAAGATAGCCGGGCCTTTAGTCAAGGGCATGGGGTGGCTTTCTACCATGATGGTCGTGATGATCGGCTGGGTGTTTTTCCGTTCACACTCTTTCGGGGACGCTGTGACTTGTTTGTATAAGATGTTTAATTTTATGAGTTTTAATGAGGGAGTGCATTGGATATCGTTTCGTGCCGTGTTGTTGTTGCCGGTCGTTTTCTTTTTTCAAGCTTTGAGCGTAACTTCTTTGAAACGCCTGGTTGAGTTGCCGGCCGGCCGATGGTACACGCCGGTTGCCTTGTTCATTCTTATATACTTGGTTCTTCTCTTCCAGCCGAAAGATTTCACACCGTTTGTTTACTTTCAGTTCTAAGCACATGCATCAGAGGGTGTCGTGAGATGACGGATGAATATGTAACAATTTCTAACGATAGTAATAAATTTTCGGATTACATCATTGCGGCCGTTTTCTGCCTTGTTTTTATTATCGTTTGCATTCCGTTATCCCTTAATGTTATACACTGGTTTTTATTGCCGGTGTTTTTTTGCGGCATTTTGATTGGCGTGGATACGGTCAGGTGGGCCCGGGGGAAATATGATCTGTTTGACCCCAAAGGAATATTCGGAATCCTGGGGCTTCACCTCTTCTTTTTGGCGCCCATTCTTGTGGTAGCATGGGATTATCATACGAAATTTACCGCTGTGTGGCTGGAAGATTACAGGCCATGGCTCGGACTCATTGCATTTTTAAACGTTTTTGGTCTTATTATTTACCGGTTAGTGGAAAAAAAAGTCGCTTCAGTGCCATATAAACCGACCGCTAAAACGTGGTTGTTGAACCAGTCGGGCGGGATGATGATTTTAGTATGTTTTATCTTAATTGCCCTGGTTGGGCAAATATATTTTATTTCCACTCGTGGTCTTCCGGGGAGATTGGCTTACGACGTGAGATGGGAGATGAAGGGAGGAACGGGAATATACCGGCTTTTGGGTCAAGCCCTTCCCATTTTAATATTAATGTTTTTGACGATTATCCGAAGTCGAATAACAACTCGACGAAGCAGTATAATCGCCGCGGGAGTTGTCCTGTTCGGCTTGGCGGTAACGATATTCATTACTCGCGGGCTGGCCGGCAGCAGGTCCGCGACGGTGTGGACGTTGTTCTGGCTGGTGGGGATAATTCATTTTTATTGGCGGAAAATTACGGTCAAGCAATCTGTTGTGGGATTCATAATCCTGTGTACCTTTATGTTTTTTTACGGATTTTATAAGCATCTCGGGACAGAAGGGCTTAAACGGGCGCTTGAATCGGGAGGTCTGGCCGATGCCTCTTATGAAGCCGGCATTTCTTTGCATGGGATATTGATTGGCGATATGTCGAGGGCGGATATTCAGGCATATATGGCCTATGTTCTGGTTGAGAAACCATATAAATACAAATATAGGTGGGGTAAGACACTATGGCAAGATATTTTAGTCCAATTTCCAATCTGGATTTATCCTAACTTTCATAATTTGACAGGAAGCGGAGGAAAAATGATGGCTGGAACCGACATTATGATGGGGGAGGGAAAATTCGATGCTCATGATCAATATAGTAAATCCCGTTATGTCTATGGGCTGATTGGGCAGGTCATGCTTAATTTCGGCGTGCTTCCGATTCCTCTGGCGTACATCGTGTTAGGTTACTGTATGGGGCGATTCAGGAGGGCGTTTCTTAACTGGGAGCCCGATGATTTACGTTTTTTAATGGCGCCTGCCGTTACGAATTTCCTGTTTCTTTTAGTTATAATGGACTTTAATAATCTGCTCGACTTTTTCACTTTTCGCCTTGCATATCCGCTTATCGCCTTGTTTTTGATGAGCGTAAGAGTGCCTCGCTATCAGGCCGATGAAGAAGATGACCATGTTTATGCTGATGCGGAGGAAATATAATTGCACATCATGTTTAATCGTCATATCCTGCTGTTATTGTTTTTCTTTTGGGGCTTCTCTGATAACATTGCTTCTACGCCGGCATTTCCTGGCGCAAACGGCGGCGGTGCAATCACCAGGGGCGGCCGTGGGGGCAGAGTTATCGAGGTGACAAACTTAAACGACAGGGGGCCGGGAAGTTTCAGAAGCGCCTGTGAGGCCGCAGGCCCGAGAACGATTGTTTTTAAGGTTTCTGGAATAATTGATATCAAAGAGGCCATTGTTATTAAGCATCCTTATGTTACCATCGCCGGTCAGACCGCGCCCGGCGGAGGCGTTATTCTGAAAGGCCACAACCTGGTCATCGTAAGCCATGACGTGATCATGCGTTTCATGCGAATCAGAGTTGGTCGAAGAGACGATTTTGCTTTTCAGGAAGGAGATTGCCTGGTTCTAACGGGAGATGTTTATAACGTCGTTGTTGACCATTGCTCTTTTAGCTGGTCTAATGACGAGAATGTCTCGATATGGCGATCGGGAGCGGAGATTTCCAATATCACGTTTTCATGGAATCTTATTGCCGAGGGACTTACCTATAAACACCCGAGCTGCGCTTTTATGGTTGGCGGAGAAAAGGATAATCATGGCATTCGCGATATACTGATACACCACAATATTTTCATGAGTTGTAAAAATCGGATGCCCTTAGTGGGGTGTCACGATGTGCAGATAATTAACAACATCATGTACAATTGGGGCTGGTGGCCGACGGGTATTTCATGTGGCGTACAGGCAGACATTATAGCCAACAAATATGTACCCGGGCCAAATACTGGAAAACGCAGCACAGAAGTAATGGTTCGCACGGACTGGGAAAATAACAATTATGGTCCGACTGGCGACCCGTCAATATATATTGCAGGAAATATCGGGCCGGGCAATCCGGTTCCCGGCGAGGATAACTGGTCGATGCTAATGGAGAACAAGCTTTGGCATTCTTTGGGAAGGCCTCCAAGTTCAACAAAGTGTCGGCGTGACCGTGCTCTGATCCCGTCGTTTCCTGTTACGGTTTGCTCTGCGACCAATTTAGATGAGATTTTGCTCAACGATGTCGGCGCATGCAGGCGTCTTGACGCAGAAGGGCAATGGCAAATCAATCGGGACAATGTAGATATTCGACTTCTCAAAGAGTACAAGGAAAGGACTGGTATTATACCTGTAGATGAAAATGCTGTCGGAGGTTTTCCGAAGATAAGCCCTTCGCCTGCATATTTAGATAGCGATCATGATGGAATGCCTGACACGTGGGAATTAATGTACCATTTTGGCTCGCGAAACGCTACTGACGGCTCAGGAGATCCAGACGGAGACGGCTACACTAATCTCGAAGAGTTCTTAAACGCAACCAATCCCCGTAAAACAGAAAACCTGTAGAGATAAACCGGACAAGAAACTGGACTGCAAATCGCCTGCTTATTTTCGTCATGAAATTATTGAGTATGGCGGCATTCCATTGATAAGTTTATAAAAATCATTATCGATACCGAGATTGAGAATAATGTCAAATATGGAAAATGATTCCGGCGGCAAACTGCGATTGTGCATCATCAGCAATACCCTGAATATTGGGGGTGGTGAGACGCAACTGTTACGGTTGTGCCAGCATTTGGACCCGGACAAGATATCAATCGAAGTGGTGTACTATGGCGGCAAACACACTTTGCGCAGGGAATACGAAACAACTGCGGCCAAGGTAACTTTTATGGATCGGGATACGCTTGGCCGAGTTAAGTTTGTCTTTGTTCTTGCAAGTTATTTACGCAGGCAGAAGTTCGATGTTGTGCATTGCTGGCGGGGAACCGCTAATCAATACGGTGGACTGGCTGCGATCCTGGCCGGGCAACGCTGTATCCTGACAGGATATCGCAATCTGCTAAAGCCGACCCTCGTGGAGTATTTGTTTGATGTCTGCCTTCTTCCATTTATGGCTGGACGCATGGTTAACTCGAACGCGATTCGCGACCATGTCGGCGGAATTCCCAAACACAAGGTATATGTCGTGCCTAATAGTTTGGATATAAGTGAATTTGATCACCTTAGAGAACGCCAAGCAATGAGAACCGAGCTAAATATTCCGGTTGATGCCGATTTCATTGTCAGCGTTGGCCGTTTGATTGCCCACAAGAAACATGAAGTTTTCATTGAAGCAGCGCGGCAGATATGCCTGCAGGGCTACCCTGCTCATTTTGCACTCGTTGGCGAAGGGCCGCACCGGGATACTCTGGAACGACTGGTCAGGCAATCCCAAATAGAATCGCGATTCCATTTTTTCGGGTCGCGTCGCGATGTGCCAGATATTTTAGCTGCCAGTGATATAAGCGTGTGTACCAGTTTTTCGGAAGGTTGTCCCAATGTTGTATTGGAGGCTATGATGATCGGGGTTCCTATGATTACTTCCGACAATGGCGGAGGACCGGAACTTCTCGGACATGCAGAGCAAATTGTGCCTGTAGGCGACGCGAATGCGTTGGCTGATAAAATCATCTATTTGCTGGAGCATAAGAATATTGCCTCTTCGTGGGCCTTGCGGGCACAGCAGCGATCCCTCCAGTATTTCAATATGAATACCACTGCCCAACGTTACTATGAACTTATAAAGCATGTTCAGCGGTATGGCCGCAGAACTACCGGAGCTATTTTTACGAATTCCTGCCGCGTTCTTTTCTGAACCTGATAATCATTTGAACTCGCGATTTTAAAAAGAGCTTCCCTGGACACAACAATGAAAATACTAATCGTTATCAGCAATCCTTCGATTGGAGGAACAGAGACATTTATAACTTCACTATTTCCTCATTTACGAAAATATGGCATAGAAGCTGATATAATAAATACATGGAAGGATTCAGAAGTTAAAATACTGGCAAATAAAGTTAATCTAAACTATATAGAGCTTGGGGGCCGCAGCCGTCACATTACAATGAGGAATATTAAAGAAATAGCACATCATATAAAGACCAATGAGTACAGTGTAATTATGGGCTTTGGTATAAGAGTCAGCATGCTGTTAAGACCGTTAAAATATTTTATAAATAAAACGCCTGTGATCATAGGATTAAGAGGATTGGATAAGTGGCGAAAGTGGTATCATATCTGGCCTGACCGGCTTACGGATTTTGCCTGTGATATGTTCGTCCCGAATAGTCAAGCTGTTGCGAAACTGCGAATGGAAAGAGAAAAGACGGCAGCCGATAAAATTGTGGTCATAAAGAACGGAATCGATGTGAGTTATTTCGACAGGAGCAGATGTTCAAACGCCGATAAGGTAGATTATGGATTTCCGAATAATAAACTTTTAATAACTATGGTAGGAAATTTTCGAGTTCAGAAAGGGCATGATTTTCTTCTCGATGTTATAGAAGATTTTTATTCTGTTCTTCAAAACGTTCATTTTGCTTGGGCGGGCGAAGGGCCTTTGAAAGAAACTTTTCAGAAAAGAATAAAACAGATTCACGCCGAAGAAAACATCTCTATTCTCGGCAGGGTAGATGATGTACGCAGGTTGTTAACGTGCAGTGATATTGCAGTCATACCTTCATGTGAAGAGGGCATGCCGAGATGTTTGATGGAAGCGATGGCGATGTCATTGCCCTGTGTTGCAACAACTGTCGGGGGGACACCTGAAGTAGTCGAAAATGAAATAAGCGGACTTTTGGCCGATTACGGAGATGTTCTGGGCTTTGGCAACAACCTGATGAAACTGATTGGCTCTCCTGAACTTCGTGCGAAAATTGGAACAGCAGCAAGAAGGCGAATAGTCGATTATTTTGGAATAGAAACTATAGCAGCACAATATGCAAAACTTTTCGGTCTTTTTTGTTCCGGCGAGCGGAACGGATGCAAAATTCAAGGCATTTTAAATTCCTGTAAATGACTCGATAATTAACTCACGCTTACTCATTTTGTCAAAAAGCATTAATCTGAAGTTAAATAATGAATGAATTATCTGAAATTATACTCCAAAGTAAAGAAATAGCAGTTATATGTGCCATTGATGCGACGGCGAGATTTCTTTTATGGGCTCAGATTCAGCGCATGCAGGAAAGCGGTTATGATGTGCACTGTGTGTGCAGTGACGGGCCGTATCGCGACTGGATAACTCAAAGAGGGGTTAAGATATATCCTGTTACAATCAAACGCTCAATAAGCCCTTTTAGCGATATTATTGCCTTGTGGAAAATGTACAGATACTTCAGGCGGGAAAAGATACAAATAGTTCATACGCATACCCCGAAGTGCAGCTTATTGGGTCAGTTAGCGGCCAGAATGGCCGGCGTTCCGGTGGTAATCAACACCGTGCACGGGTTTTACTTTCATGAAAATATGAAGCTGCTCAGAAAATGGTTTTATATTACGATGGAGCGCATAGCAGGAAAGTGCTCATCTATGATTCTGAGCCAGAATCCCGAAGACATTGAAACCGCAATAAAGCTGGGGATAACCACTCGTGACAAAATAAGGTTGCTCGGGAACGGAGTTGACTTGAAAAAGTTTGATCCTTCGCGATTTGACGCGGAGTTCCGCCGGGCCAAACGCATCGAAGTGGGTGTTCCTGAAAAGGCGTTGTTAGTAGGAATTATAGGCCGGCTTGTGAAAGAGAAGGGATATCTTGAGCTGTTTGAGAGCATGCGAAACATTATGAAACGTCACGAAAATGTCTGGCTGATAATAATCGGTCCGGAAGATATTGCCAAGTCAGACAGGATCTCAGGCAAAACATTCGTTACCTATGGCATTTCGAATAAAACTCGCTGGCTCGGGGGCAGAGAAGATATTCCAGAAATCCTGGCATGTATGGACATATATACACTGCCGTCGTGGCGTGAAGGATTTCCCCGCTCAGCTATTGAAGCGGCGGCAATGGGATTACCCATAGTTTCCACTGATATACGAGGATGTCGCCAAGTTGTAGAAGACGGCGTTAACGGCCTGTTGGTGCCCGTGCACGACGTTGGCAAATTGGAAGATGCTATAATGAAACTGCTCAACGACAAAGAACTAAGAATTCGGATGGGCAAGGAAGGGTATCTGAAATCTCGAAAAGAGTTTGACGAGACAAAGGTATGCGGGATAATCATCGAAACCTACAAAAAGGCAACGTCAGGCATAGAAACAATTCACAATTAAGACGGCGCGGATTTTAGAATGACGCCGGTTACTTTTTATAAGGACACTGATATTTATACAAACAAAATTTCAACTCAAACCATACACGTCCGGAATGGATATTTGAATTGTTTCAGTGCCGTCGAATATATATAACATTTACAATGTTATAATCGGGAGGATTCTATGGATAGCTCGCAGAAAAAAAACGGTAATCCTGTTTTATTCTTTCTCGCTGTATCTATTGTCATTATCATCATAACACTTGTTGCCAATCTCCGCAGCAACGTTGCAACAGAGATACTAATACCTCTCAACAACGGGATAGTTTTCCTTTCAACCTGCGAGAATTTGCTTTCGGCCATTTCGAATGACAATCGGATCTATATATGGGAATGGACCGGCTTGTCAAAGAAACCTCGTGAATTTGCTGTTGAAGACGAGCAGTCCGTCTTTCTCGCACATGACGGGGCAGTATCACTTAGGAGAACAAGGCCCGCTTATATTATCGTATCGCAGTTCGACAGAGGCAAACAAATAAAAATTCCTCTGCCACTGGGATCTGATTTGGGATATCTGGGCTTCAACGGGGACAGAAGCAATATATTTCTTCTGCTGGCCCGGGGCGACAAAATGATTAAGTATGAACTGCTCGAAGTGCTTGTCGATTCTGAAAAGGTCCGTCCCGTAATTACGTTCGACTCGGAACAAAGCAGGCCGGGAAATATATCGGTATCCGATGACGGACGATATATAGTCGTGGCGGGAGAGAAGAAAAAATGCGGCTGGATGGCTGTCCTCGACGCAAAAGAAGGCCGGCTGGCATGGCAAAAGGAAATGCCCGATTTCAAGAAAATATTCCGTGCGGTGTTCTCAATCGACGGAAAAACCATTTACGCGAGGGGAACCGACAGCACGCTGCTTGTTATCGAGACAAATTCGGGCGAGATTACCGACCGCCTGCTGCCGATAGAAGAAAACAAAAGCACTGACAAGGTTCAGGCGGCCCAGACAGTTGCTGTCAGTGGCGACGGGAAATTGGCGGCGGCTACCGTTTACAGTACCATCTTCGTATGGGACACAAGGACAAAAAAGAAGCTTAGCGAATTTGCATCAGGTCACAAGGTAATCAGCAGTATAACTTTTTCCGACGACTCGCGCTTTCTGGCAACATCCGATATGCGTCAGGGCGGAAAAATAAGAATTTTGAAAATGCCGCAGACGGGCAATTGAGGTCTTGATAAAATTTCCGTGAAACGTCTTTTCGATATAATCCTCAGTGCGACGGGTCTTGTTATGCTCAGCCCGGTGCTGATTTTTTCCGCGGCGGTGATACGCCTTAAGATGGGTTCGCCTGTTTTGTTCAGACAACAACGTCCGGGGCTTGGGGGCAAGGGATTTGTGATATACAAGTTCAGGACAATGACCGACCGGTGCGATGAGGCGGGGAAATTACTGCCTGATGAGCAGCGTTTGCCGGCATTCGGACAATTTCTGCGAAGCACCAGCTTGGACGAGCTGCCGGAGCTTTTCAACGTGCTCAAAGGCGATATGAGCATTGTCGGGCCAAGACCTTTGATGATGAAATACTTAGACAGATACACGCCCGAGCAGGCCAGGCGCCACGAGGTAAAACCCGGCATCACCGGCTGGGCGCAAGTTAATGGAAGAAACGCCATCTCGTGGGAAGAACGGTTCAAACTCGACGTCTGGTACGTTGACAACCATAATTTATGGCTCGACTTGAAGATAATATTGGCTACTATCGCGGCGGTATTCAAAAGGGAAGGGATAACACAGCAGGGAAAAGCCACGATGGACGAGTTTATGGGAACGCCTAAGTGCTGACGCATAAAGAACTTACAGAAATCGAATCGCGGTTCGGCTCGCCGTTTTATATCGTCGATGAAGCCGCGTTTGTAAAAAATTACGACGATATCGTAAGGGCGTTTGCGGGCAGGTATGAAAAGTTCGTACTGGCCTATTCCTACAAAACAAATTACATCCCTTATTTGTGCGGAATTATTAAATCGAAGGGCGGATTCGCGGAAGTTGTCTCCCGTATGGAATACGAGCTTGCCCTGAAACTCGGCCAGGACCCGAAAAAGATAATTTTTAACGGCCCTGTTAAAAATTACGAGGATATCGAACTTGCGCTGAATAACCAGAGCATCGTCAATCTCGATTCCCGTTACGAAGTCGAATTCGTTCGAAAATATACAGCCGACAATCCGGGCGGAAAGGCAAAGGTCGGTCTCAGAATAAATATCGACCTGACAGATGAGAAGGGGCAATCGCATCTGCAGGAAGGTATGCGAATCGGACGATTCGGGTTTTCGCCCGATGAGCTTCCCGAAATCGTAAATGAGCTGACTAAAAATGAAAATACGATTATAAACTGTCTTCACGGCCACAGCTCGACCCGCGACCGCAGCCCCTGGTGTTATGAAAAAATAACAGCCACGCTCTGTGATATCGGTTCGCGATACGCACCGGATACAATCGAGTATATCGACATAGGCGGCGGGATATACGGCTATATTCCTCCTCAGATGCAACGGACACAGACGCCGGATTTCGATGATTACGCAAAGGCCGTTTGCGATGTTTTGAAAGCCAATTCCTGGGTAAGGACACGAAAGCCGTATCTGGTGCTTGAGCCGGGGGTGGCGATGGCCGCAAACTCGCTTGGTTATGTAACTAAAGTTGTAAGTGTAAAAAATATCAAAGGCAATATACTCGTAACGGTTGATGGAAGCGCATTTCACAGTAAACCCACGTTTCATAAAGTTAATCAGCCGCACAGCATTATCTGCAAAGGCACTAATCAAAAACGCGGGATTTTCAGCGTTTGCGGTGCAACCTGTATGGAAAAGGACTATCTTCTCAACGACATTGATGATATTATCCCCGACAGGGGTGATTATATAAAAATCGACAGTGTCGGGGCTTATACAATTGTCCTTTCGCCGACTTTTATCAATCCATCGCCTGCCGTGCTTGTCATACAAGCCGGCTGTTATAAGGAAATACGTAGAAGACAAACCTTCGAGGATATGTTCGGCTGTTTTACTTTCGAGTAAACAAATGAGAACTCAAGGCCAAAATATTACTCTTCGCGATATGGAAAGGGCGGATATTGCGTACAAGGTCAAGTGGTTTAACGACCCGGATGTAAACAAAACGCTGTTTATAACTGAAAAGCTTGAGCTTAACAGGTCGCTTGAGTGGTTCGAGAAAAGCAGAAACGACGCCTCAAGACGCGATTTTGTGATAGAAAGCAAAGAGGGCAAACCCATAGGTATTATGGCCTTTGTACATATAGACGCCGTTAACCAGACAACAGAATGTTATTGCGCAATCGGCGACAAGGAATACTGGGGCAAGGGTATCGGGACCGAGGCGCATCTGCTGCTGGCCGACTGGGGCTTCAAGAACCTTGGCCTGCACAAAATCTGGGCCGACATTCGCGCAGACAACGCCGCGATTATCAAGGTTACCGAGCGGCTTGGTTTCAAGGTCGAGGGCACGCTTAGAGAAGAAAAATATCTAAACAGCAAAAGAATTGATGTCGTAAGGATAGGATTGCTTCGACACGAGTTTTATGCTATGCATCCCGAACTTAAATAAAAGGAGCAGTGATGGACAATAGAAAAAAATGTTGTGATATTAATGAAAATATAAAAACTGTAGCGGTTCTGGGCGCAAGCGGCACGGTCGGGAGTTTGTCCGGCGGGCTGATGGCGCAAAACGGCCTGAAGGTATATTTTTTGAGCCGGACAAAAGAGGGCTCACAAAAAGGTCTTCAAAGGGCGATAGGCCAGGCACGTTCGGAAACGATAGCCCAAAACATCGTCTGCGGGGATTATGAGCATCTGTTTGAGCAGGCAATTGGCGAAGCGGACTGGGTGGTTGAGGCAGTTGCTGAGGATGTCAAAATCAAGCAGCAACTATACGAACGAGTCGAGAAATATAAAAAGCTCGGGACAATAGTCAGCTCGACAACATCGAGTTTACCCTTGTCGGAACTGGTTCAAGGCCGCAGCGAAGATTTCAAACGCCATTTTTTATCAACGCATTTTTACAACCCGCCCGGCAGGATGTCGGCCTGCGAGGTTACGGGAATTGAAAATACAGACCCCGAAATCTTGGATTTTATGAAGGATTTTCTTGCAAGACGGCTTCGCCGGGTGGTCATTCCCGTCAAAAATACCGTCGCCTTCGCGGGTAACCGCATTGCTTTTGTGCTATTTGGCCGGATAACGACTCTGGCACGTGAATTCGGCGTGGAAATGATGGATTATCTTCTCGGTCCTTACACTGGCCGGCTTATGGCGCCTCTGGCAACGATTGACCTGGTCGGACTGGACATTCACAAGGCGATTATCGACAGCTTGCAGGCAAACACACACGACCAGATGCACAGTTGGCTGGCGGTTCCGGGTTATATCAACACGATGATTCAAAGGAACATGCTGGGAAGAAAAACAGGCGGCGGCTTTTATAAAAAGCTCGAAAGCGGTAAATTTGTGTTCCTTGACCCGGTCAGTTGCGATTATGCGCCGGCTATTGAACCCCATTTCGCGTTCGTGGAAAAGGCGAAACATTTTATTCGTATGGGTATGTATAAAGACGCCTTTGAGACGATACTTGCGGCACAGGGCAAAGAGGCGGATATTGTAAAGGATATCCTCGGGGCTTATGTTGCCTATTCTTATCTGCTTGTCGGCGAGGCAACCGAAAAACAGGACGGCATCGAAGGAATCGACAAGGTAATGTCTTATGGATTTAACTGGGCGGCGCCGAGCGTGATTGTGGAGGCGCTGGGCGGCAGCCGGGCAGCGGCGAAACTGCTTGCAGAAAGAGGACTGGATGTTCCCGAGACGCTGAAAAGCGACCTCAAATCGCCGTTTAGAATTATCAACTCCGGAAAATATTTTGTGGCCAAATAAACATAAATAAACGTATAAGAGAAAAAACCAATGAAAAATGACGCGGTATATATCCTGGGTGGTTTCCAAACTGATTTTGCCCGCAACTGGGCAAGAGAAAACAAGCACATAGCGGCTATGATGCGCGAGGCGTATCAGGGCGGCATCGAGTCAACAAAGCTTGAGCCGGCCGACATCAAGGCGGCGCTTATCGGCAATTTCGCCGGTGAATTGTATTGTATGCAGGGTCATCTTGGGGCGTTTTTCGTCGATTTCGACCCTCATTTTGATGGTCTGCCGACAATGAGGTTCGAGGCGGCCTGCGCATCAGGCGCCGTTGCCGCTGTTTCGGCTTTGGCCTATATCCAGGCGGGTATCTACGACCTGGTATGTGTAATCGGCGTAGAGCAGATGAAAACCGTTGATTCGGCCAAGGGAGGAGATTTCCTCGGAACCGCCGCATGGTACGAAAAGGAGTGCGTCGGCATAGAATTTCCCTTCCCGAAACTTTTCGGCAAATTAGGCGATGAGTATGACAGCCGATACGGACTGGATAATACGCATCTCGCACGCATTGCCCAGATAAACTATTCCAACGCCAAAAACAATCCCAATGCCCAGACCCGCGACTGGTTTATGAGCTACGACCACGCCTGCGCAGCGAATCAATACAACACAACAGTCAGCGGCAGAATCAAGGTAACCGATTGCTCCCAGATAACCGACGGCGCAGCCTGTGTCTTTCTGGCCTCACAAAATTTCGCCGCCAAATACGCCGGACGGCACGGGCTTAAGCTTGAAAATATCCCCCGAATTCTCGGCTGGGGCCACGCAACGGCTTCCATGGAATTCAGCAAAAAGGTTACTACGTCCAAAGACAACCAGTATGTTCTGCCGATGACCCGAAAGGCAATTACCGACGCTTACGCACGGGCCGGTATCAAGGACTGCTGGGCGCTCGATTTGATAGAGACCCACGACTGCTTTACAACCTCGGAATATATGGCGATAGACCATTTCGGCCTGACAAACCCCGGTGAATCCTGGAAGGCGATTGAAGAGGGCATCATCGAGCCGGGCGGCAAGCTTCCTATCAATCCTTCGGGAGGCCTTATCGGCTGCGGCCATCCGGTCGGGGCAACGGGCGTTCGACAACTGTTAGACGCGTATAAACAAACCTCCGGCTCAGCAGGGGATTATCAAATAGAAAACGCAAGACGCGCCGCAACACTTAATATCGGCGGCTCAGCAACAACAAACGTCTGCTTTATCGTGGGAAACAATGGCTGATCTCGAAGACGACTCAAGCGAAGTAAAAATTGCGCCGTTATTGCCCGAACACGCCAGGGCCGTTGCCGAACTTCATATAACGGGCATAAAGACGGGCTTCATAAGCTCTTTAGGCGTGGAATTTGTGACTGCGCTCTACGAAGCTATAGCTAAAAGCACTTATGGCTATGGCTTTGTTGCTTTAAGAGAAGGCGAGGTGGTGGGCTTTGCCGCTTTTGCCACACACCTGGGCGGTTTATATAAATCAGTTGTTTTCAAACACGGTCTTCGAATTACCTTTACTCTGGCTCGCAAGATTTTTTCGATAGACACAATCAAAAAAGTGCTTGAGACGCTGTTTTATCCGGCGCGCATAAAAAATATGAATCTGCCCGAAGCGGAATTTCTTTCGATGGTGATTTCGGAAAAGGCGCGACGAAAAGGCCTGGCAACCGACTTCATAAAGAAGGGATTTGACGAGGCCGCGAGAAGAGAGATAAAGAAGCTTAAGATACTCGCTGCGGTGGATATAATACCAATCAACAAGCTGTATGAGAAACTCGGATTCGAGCTTGTAGGACAAATCGAAAATCATGGCGTGATAAGCAATGTTTATGTTGTGGGGACGGACTATTTCAGCCAATCCCCACAACCTGCGGCTGTGCCGGAAAAAAGCCGGGAGCTTATTAAAAGTAAAAAAGAAATCAAAAATTCAAACAGCGTTTTCGTTACCTACGGATGGTGCAGAACCACCTATGCGGCTCTGCTGTCATTAGGCAGACGCAATATCGATGTTCACGTCAGTGACGCGTCTTCCGTCGCGATGTCACGCTATTCGCGATATTGCTCATCATACACAAAAGTCCCTGATTTCTTCGTCGAGCCGGATAAGTACTTCGAGGAAATCTGTAAGGCGATTGAAAAGACAGGCGCCAAAGTGCTGCTGCCGGCGCATGAAGACGTCGGGATATTCTGCAGACGCAAAAATGAGCTGCCGGAAGGGATTATGACGGCCCTGCCTGACTGGGACAGTTACAAGGTTGCGGAAGACAAATTGTCCGTTCTCGATATAGCCGCAAAGGCCGGCTGTCCGATACCGATGTCCGTAAAAATCGAATCGATGTCCGACCTGGATAACCTGTCGCGGTCTATGGATGGGCCTGTCGTACTCAAAACCCATATCGGAAACAGCGCCAAAGGCGTTCGCGTAGCGGCAAATCGCGAGCAGCTTGTCGGTAAATTCAAGGAGCTTGTGGAAACCTTCAGTTTGCCCGAGGACAGATGGCCTTTTGTGCAGGAGTTCTTACCGGGAAACGCGGCTGGCGTATGTATGCTATATAACCACGGCAAATGCGTCGCCAGTTTCGCGGAGCAATATCTCCGCTGTAAGGAACCGGGATTGTTCGGCACCTCAACGCTTCGTGTCCCGTTCGAGAATCCGCAACTTATTTCGCAGGCAGTTTCGGTTATGGACAAATTGAAATGGCACGGCGTGGCGCATATCGATTTTGTCGCGGATAAAAACGGGAAGTTTAAGCTTATAGAGGTCAATCCCCGTTTGTGGGGGGCCTTGGCGCTGTCGATATTTTCAGGCGTAGATTTTCCTTATCTGTGGTATCTTACAGCAACAGGAAAGCCGTTTAACAGTCCAGTTCCTTCAAAATATCCTTCGATAAAATGCAGGTGGATAGCCGGTGATTACGTGGCGTTCTGGGAACTTATCCAGCGAGGCATGTTCAAAGAGGCGTCTCGTATCCTGGTGCCGCAGTTCGGATGTTACCACGATGATTTTGTTTTGACCGACCCATTGCCTTTTGCGTTCGAGGCGATTGATTATATGTCGAAATTCTTTAAATCAGGCGGGTCGGTCAATCCGGTTATCAGGGGGATGGTGCGGTAATTACTACAAAGAAGTATCATTTGCACTCTGATGTCCGTCTTTCACCTCGCAAGCCGGTCATTTTTAGAAAACCGCTGCCCCAGACAACGGCGATAGAAACAGCCGCGATGATTACACAGCCGGCTATCGCCTGGCCAAGCGTTAATCGGCTTATCACAATTGCCGCCATGGCGTAAACGGCCGTAAGGACGTAACACAAATTCACCGTTTTTCTCAACGAAAGCCCGCGGTCCATCATCTGGTCGTAAATATGCCCCCTGTCGGAGATAAACAGGGGTCTTTTGTTTATGAGCCGTCTGGTAAAAGCGGTTAATGTATCAAGTATTGGTAAACCGAATACGGCGACTGAGGCCATCCAGAACTGCATAGTCCTTTCCGCGAAGAGAATCATCAGGACTGCCATATTCAGGCCCAAAAGCAAACTGCCGGCGTCGCCCATAAAAATTCTCGCCCCGCCGGCTCTGGGATAATTAAAAGGCAGGAATCCGCACACGCCGCCCAATAAGGCAAGAGAAACAACGACCCTTACCGAATCGCCCAGGCCCTGAGAAATTCCCTGAGTAATTCCCATTAAAGTCGCCAGCAGGAACATCGCCGCGGCCATAACTGCTGTAACCCCGCCGCATAAACCGTCGAGACCGTCTAATAGATTCAGAGAATTGGTAGCGCCGAGGACAAAGACAATAATTACAATCGCGTCAACAATCAGCTTAGCCGGTTGACTGAGAGAATAAAGCACAGGTGTTACGCCGATAGCCAGAAGCACGATTCCAGCCGCTGCCTGACCGAGCACTTTTTGCCGGGGCTTTATGTCGAAGATATCGTCGAGTGTTCCGACAATGCAGGCGATGGCGCCTGAGCAGATTATGCCAAGAAGCCATTTTCGCGTCAAAGGAGTAAAATCCTGCGGCAACAGGAACATCGCGGCCAGGGCGCCGGCAGCAAGGCCCGCGAAAATACCGACGCCGCCGAGGTAGGCGGTTGGCTTTTGATGCGTTTTGACGCTCTGGTCGGGTTTATCGACGATACCCAGCCGAATCGCGATCTTTTCGCAAAGCCATGTCCCGGCCAATGCGAAAACAAACGCTATAACCGCAACCGGCCAGAATTTCAGGGACCAGCTTAACGGGCATTCACTTGCAATTATATAATCGAACATAAGTCCGTTAAACTTTATTGCACAAACGCCTTTTTGTCCATAATCTTTACCATAAAGACGCTATGAAACTTTCGTTAATGATTGTGCTTTTGCTTTCGAGCGGCGCTGCGGCGCTTGAGCCCAACGAGATATTGGTTATTGTCAATAAGGACTATGAGCCGTCGGTTGAGCTTGGGCGGTATTATTGCGCCAGGCGGAACGTTGCGACGAAGAATATCCTTGAATTAACGCTGGGACAAACGGCCGCCGATACGATTAAAAGAAGCGATTACGACAAGAACCTCTCTGAGCCGGTTCGCAAACGGCTCAACGAAGACAACCAAATCAAATGTCTTCTTACGACATATGGGGTCCC
>Ga0105104_10000826_pt1 | contig 24011 bp, 13 predicted proteins | sample PPLLaktember2015_3_FD_87034 | JGI IMG/M metagenome (GOLD analysis project Ga0105104, IMG submission 87034) | Freshwater sediment microbial communities from Prairie Pothole Lake near Jamestown, North Dakota, USA - PPLs Lake P7 Core (6) Depth... | ecosystem: Environmental > Aquatic > Freshwater >...
GATTGGGAGGGTCGCCCGGGCTGGCATGGAACTGGCGTGTGGCGTCGAACCATCTTTTGTTCCCTCCCCGCCACTGGGCCGCCAGGTCCGGGTGAGAACCATCTACCCCGGTATCCATGTTAGCCACTACGACACCCTCTCCGCGATAGCCCTTGATCCAAAGCGCCGGGGCGTTGACCAGGCTCAGGTTTTCCAGGGGAGCGGACAGGTCAGCCGGCTCGACCACCGGGGCCCTAAATTCTGCGTTGGGGGTGATGGAGGCAACCTCTGGCAGGGCCGCCAGCTCGCGGATTACATCCGGTGCGGCGGTGACCGCCAATCCATTGAAGATCCAGAAGGGAATGATCTCGGCCGCGCTGCCGGTTTGCCTGCGGTCAGCCAGCAGCTTGAGAATCCTGGCCTGGCTGCCTTGGGCCCGGGAGCGTAAGGCGGTGACCGTCTGCACCTGGGCGGCAGCCCGGTCCGGCGCGGCTGGCAGGAGGTCCGTGCGCGCCTGATCGCGCAGGGTAACGATCACGGTCAGCATTTCCCCCGCTGGGAGAGCCGCCATGCTCTGGAGAACCCGGTCGTCGATGGGCGCCGGCCCACCTGGATTTTCCAGAGCGTAGAGCGATCCAGCCTGGATCCCGCGCTCAGCCGGAACCCGCAGCACGAGCAGAATCAGAACCGCACCAGCTATCAGGCCTTTTAGTTGGATCATATAACTGGTTTGTCCTGCCCTGACCCCTAAAGTTACGTCGAATTCAAAAGTGGTCTTTGGAAGAAAATTTTCGGCTGTGTTTGCGCGGTCCGAAGATTGGCCCCGGAGCAATCACCTTGTTCACAATGAAATCATTATACAAGAAAATTGCCGCGCACGGAAATTTATACCAGGGTTTACCCGTAATTACTGTGGTATACCCGCAGTATGAATGTACTACTATCTATTACATTTGTCACTTGCTTAGGTCACCCGGTTTTTTTATGATAAAAAAGATACTCTTGTACGGTTGGAATAGGCCATTTTTGATTCTTAACCTGGCCATTGATATCGCAGATCAGGAAAAAGGATATGATATCTGTTGCGGGGGCCGGTAGAAAAGCATCCACTTTTAACCTTACTCCTTGGCTTACCGGCCTCTGCTTATTGGTGGCAGTGTTAGCGGGTGGATGGGGTTGGTATCTGATCAAGACCACGGCATCCCGTGAAGCGCCAGAGGGGGAAATGATCCTGCGCGCCCAGCGGAATCTGCCATTTCAAGTGCTCATCCCTGCATATCTGCCGGCCGGGTTCAACCGCAAAGCTGTCGAAATTCGCACGGATTTGTTGGGGCCACAGGGAGAGCCGCTGGCCCAATTGGTTTACCCTACCTGGCACGGGGAGAGGCTCACAATTAGCGAATGGGTTCCGCAAACTGTCCCGGAAGGCGAAGCAGTGGGCGGCGCGCAGAATTGTATCTGCCAGTGCCAGACGGATGGGCAGTGCAGCGCAAACCATTTCATGATCGATGCCGGCCCGCTGCGGGTGATGGCGGAGATGTCCGGCGCCCGGCTCCTGACCAGACAGCAGATGTTGGCCATCCTGGAGACGCTGGGACCCGCCGCCAACCTGCAGGTAACCACCCGCCTGGAAGATGTCGCGGATACCTTTGGGCTGCCCCCGGCGGTCGAGATCCCCACCGGCGCGGACGGAGTCCAGGAGGTGGTATTGGTAATCACATCCGAGGGCTATACTCCCGCGCATTTTTCAGTCTACAAGGATATCCCCGCGCGGTTGGTCTTCCGCCAGCTGGGGCAGGTCGGCTGCGGCAATGAGTTGGTTTTTCGCTGGGGGGATAACCAGCAAACTCTCTTGACCCTCGCAGGAACCAGCGACACGCAAATTCTTGAATTTACCCCGGGTGAGGCAGGGGAATTTCCGTTCAACTGCCCGCATGAGATTTACCGGGGAGCCATGACCGTGTTGGAATAATCTTTTTTCAGTCAAGGGAGGTAGAAATGATCAAAGTTTTGAGTATTTTAATCATCATCCTGGCGCTTGTAATGGCCGTCGTCCCGGTTTATACCGACTGTCTCTCGCAGGGGCGCGCGCTTACCCTGGAGAACGGGAAAACCGTACCCATGAAATGCCACTGGACGGGCATCGCCGAGATCGGCGCAGCATTGCCGGTGGGATTGGCCGGGATCTTTATGCTGCGCACCAGGCGCAAGGAAACCGCCCGCACCATAGGGATCATGGGAATGGCAGGCGGCGCATTAGCCATCCTCTTCCCCACCGTCCTGATCGGCGTGTGCTCCAACCCCGATATGCTGTGTAATATGGTCATGCGCCCAACCCTGATCTTGGCCGGTACGCTGGCCATCGCGGCCAGCCTGGTAATCTTCTTCAGGGCACCCAGCCTCGAGGACGCCGCATGAGCCTGTTCCAACTGGCCTGGAAGAATATATCCGGGAACGCTTTTCGCAGCTGGGTGGTGGCGATCTGCGCGCTGATCGTCGCGGCGTTCGCCCTGTTTATTACCATCGTGCTGCGCGGAGCCGAAACCAGCCTGCAGCTGGCCTCCGACCGGCTGGGTGCTGACATCATCGTGGTGCCCACCGGTGCGGAAGCCAAGGTAGAAGGCGCGCTGTTGATGGGCATCCCGGCCAAATTCTGGATGCCCAGCGCCAACCTCGAAAAGCTGGCGGCCATCCCGGGGGTAGAAAATGTATCTCCGCAGGTCTACCTCGAAACACTGACCGGCGCTTCGTGTTGTTCGGTGCCCAGTATGTTTATGATCGCCTATGACCCGCTAACCGACTTTACCATCCGTCCCTGGCTGAAACAGGAACTGGGCGAGGGTCTGGACCTGGGTGAAGTGGTCGGGGGCAGCTATATTTCGGCGACCGAGGGCAAGCAGAACATCCGCATCTACGGCTATCTGGTCACACTCAAAGGCAACCTCGAACCGACCGGCACCGGTCTGGATCAGAGCATGTTTTTCACCCTGGATACCGCGCGAGATATCGCCCGCATCTCACAGACCCAGGCCGAGACAGTCTTATCCATCCCAGCCGACCAGGTTTCCGCGGCGCTGATCAAAGTAGAGCCCGGTGGCGATCCGCACCGGGTCGCCATCCAGATCCTGCAGAAAATCCCGGATGTCACCCCGATCGAGAGCGCCAGTCTGTTCCAATCCTCGCGCAAGCAGCTTGCCAGCCTGCTCCAGACCATCTTGAGTATGATGGGTCTGACCTGGGCGCTTTCGGTGGTTTTGATCGGGCTGGTCTTCTCGATGGCCGCCAACGAGCGCCGCCGCGAGCTGGGTGTGATCCGCGCCCTCGGTGCAACGCGCGCCTACATCTCCCAATCGCTGCTGGCCGAGGCGGGCATCCTGGCTTTGTGCGGAGGGGCCGTGGGTATCGCCCTGGCCGTCCTGGCCGTGTTCCTCTTTCGCAGGTTGATCATCGTTTCCTTTGGGATCCCCTTCCTGCTGCCCTCGCCGGGCTCGCTGGTGCTGCAGATCAGCATTGGCCTGTTCCTGGCATGTTTTAGCGTATGCCTGGCCGCCCTTTTCCCGGCGATCAAGATCAGCCGCCAGGACCCGGCCGTCGCCATGCGGGAGTAGCCGTGATGATTACTCTACACGAAGTCAGCAAAACATACGATCTCGGCAAAGGCAGTGCAGTCGCCGCGGTCAACGGGGTCAACCTGGAAATTTGCCAGGGTGAGTTTGTGATCATCATCGGCCGGTCCGGGTCTGGCAAGACCACCCTGCTCAACCTGGCCGCCGGGCTCACCCGGCCCACTTCCGGAAAGGTGGTGTTCGAGGGGGTAAACCTGTGGGACCTGACCGACACCCAACAGTCGTTTCTGCGCAACCAGAAGATTGGGTTTGTCTTCCAGTTCCCCAGCCTGCTGCCGACCCTGACCGTCCTGGAAAATGTCAGCCTGCCGCCTACCTTTGGCGCCCAAACACCGGCCGGGGAAGTCCGCGCGCGGGCGCGGGAGCTGCTGGAACAGGTGGGACTATCCGACAAACTCAATGTTTATCCGCGCCAGCTTTCCGCGGGACAGCAGCAGCGCGTGGTAATCGCCCGGTCGTTGATCAACCATCCGAAAGCGCTGCTGGCCGACGAGCCGACCAGCAACCTGGATGAAAAAACCGAGCTGGAGATCATGGACCTGTTCGCCGAGCTGCACGCCAGCCTGGGGATCACCCTGGTGATGGTTACCCACACCCGCCAGCTGGTCAGCTATGGCACGCGCTCGGTGGAAATGGCCCAGGGCAAGATTGTTAATGGAAATGGTGTCCCTATTTTTGAAACCAGGAGTGAGCGAATATGAACCGAAAAATCGTGACTGCGCTGGCAGTATCCGTCCTGCTGCTTGTTTTTACCGCCATGCAGGTTGCTCCCGTACTCGCCCAGGACGGCACACAAACCCCGGCTATGGATGGGATGGTGATGGAAACGCCGGTCCCTCAAGACAGCCCGACCGAGGCCATCGTTTATCCGACCAACAACCCATCGCTGCCGATGGGTTCCATGATGAACGGGACCCCTTCCGCCATGATGAATGGGACGATGAGCGGGACTGCCTGCCCGATGATGGGCGGCATGACCGGCTCCGCATCCATGAATGGAACCGGCATGCCCGGGATGGACATGGGTATGATGGGCGGGATGATGGGTGGCGGCTCCATGTCGGGGATGAATATGTCAGGCATGGATATGTCGGGTATGAGCATGCCCGGGATGGATATGAGCGCCATGCAAACCACACAGGAGAATTATTCACTGTGGAACATCAACCCGTGGCGGCTGTTGGGCTGGGGCCTGCTGGGTCTCTTCGCCCTCTGCCTGGTCGCCGGGGTTGCCCTGGGTGTCGTCTGGCTGGTCAAACGCTCGCCGGGTAAGACCGGGCAGCCCCTGTAAAAGGGTCAGCCCGGGTTTATATTCTCTGCCCGAGGCTTTCAAAAAATTATCCGCGAATTTTGCGGATTTCACGAATAGAAAAAACGCAAAACCCCCAATCACCTACGACCCTAGGTGATTGGGGGTTTGTATTAAATCTCTGCCTATATAAAAATTAAGGTTCAACCGGGTAGCTGGCTTCTTGCCAGGCGCGGAAACCACCCAGGATCGGCTCTACGCGGGTAAAGCCGCGTTCCAGGAGAACAGCCGCCGCACGGGCGCTGGATTCTTCCTGTGGTCAGGTGCAGTAGGTGATAATCCACTGCTGCGGATCCAGGTCCTGCGCGTATTCTTCGATTTGATCCAACGGGATATTGATCGCCCCGGGAATATGCGCGGCATTGTACGAGTTCGGGTCGCGCACGTCCACAAAGACAGCCTGGCCGTTATCCAGAGCTGCTTTGGCGTCATTCAAGCTGATCCGCTCGATATCCGGGAAGGAGAATTCTTCTCCCGGGATCGGGGTCAGCGCCGATGCGGTAGTTCTCGATTGGCGCAGTGCATAGACCAGCAGGCCGCCCAGGATGACCAGTCCTACCGCAATCAACACCAGGGGAAACGATCTCGGTTGAGCACGTTTGGTTTTTTTCATTGCACCTCCGCGTATAATTTTACCTTTATATCTACATCCCAGGCTCCATGACCATCAGGTTGCGCATCATGGTCATATCCTCATGTTCCAGGATATGGCAGTGATACATGTACATCCCCGTGTGCGGCCCAAAGCTCAAGGCAATCTTGACCCGCTCGCCCGGCCAGACCAGCACGGTATCCTTCCAACCAGTATCCACAAAACCCTGGTTGACGCTCGCGTAACCGGGTGGGGTCCATTCGGCCGCCCGCTCCAGGACCTGAAACTGGACGTTGTGGATGTGCATCGGATGCGGGATGGGGGAGGCGTTGATCCATTCCAGGGCCAGTACCTCATCCCGGGTAAAGATCTCATCCGCCGCCACCTCGGTCATATCGTTCATATTGTAGATGCGCCCGTTGATCGTCCAGCTCATCATGTGCCCCATGCTCAGCGTAAAAGGGCGCGGAGCAGCATAATTGGGAACGTTGCCGGCATCGTAGCGCACTGGGAACGCCGGGAATGGCCCCAATTCGGGTTTCGCGGTTGCCTTGCGGCCTACATTGACTTTCAAGATATCGATCGCGGCACCGTTAGCCAGGGAGGATCCGCCCATCATGCCCATGCCTCCCATCATTCCGCCGCCTCCCATCCCCCCCATCATCCCCATGCCCATACCGCCCGGGTCAAAGGCCAGGCTGCGGAGAATTACGCGTTTGCCCGCCAGTTTGGAAAAGTCCGCCCACACATCGACGCGTTCTCCCGGCATCAACATCACGTAATCCCGGGTTAGTGGGGCGGGCAGCAGGCCTCCATCGCTGCCGATAACGGTCAACGGCATGCCGTTGCTCCAGGCCAGCTTGTAGGTGCGCGCGTTCGAACCGTTCAGGATGCGCAGGCGGTATGCGCGCGGCTCCGGGGCCAGCGAAGGACCAGCCTGGCCGTTCACCAGGACGCGGTCGCCCAGGTAGCCCCACATCATATTCGGCTGGTAGAGGAACTGGTTGTTGGCGTCGAAAAGGCGGTCCTGCAGGATGAGCGGTATATCGTTTGCGCCGGTGCTGGCGCCGGGTACGGCGATTTCCTCTTCAGGGTCCCACACGTAAAACAACCCCGCCAGGCCCATCACGACCTGTTCGGCGGTGCGCATCATTGGGTGGGGATGAAACCAATACGGTCCGGCGCGGTCGATCACCTGAAATTCGTAAACCTTGGTCTGCCCGGGATCGATGGACTGCATCGGCTGCCCATCGCAATCCTCCGGGACGCGCAGTCCGTGCGGGTGAAGCACGGTTTTCTCGGCAAGCTCGTTATTGAACTGGATCCGCAGCTTCGTACCACTTTTTACCCGCAGGACCGGTCCCAGGTAGCTGCCAGGGACCGCCTGGACCGTCACCCCGGAACCGCTCAACAGCCGGCCCTCGTAGCTCCACACGCGCGTCGGGGCGCCCGCATAGATCTGCACCGTTTTCTCGACTGCGGTGATCGAAACTTCCGCATCTGGCGCGAAAGGCTGGCTTTGCGCCTTTACGCGAAACCCGCCAAAGGCGTCGAAACTGCTGCCGAACAGTGCGGCCGCACCGATACCGCTGGCGCGTAAGAAATTCCGGCGGGTAATCCGCTGTGAAAACATGCTACACCTCCTGTATTGGCTTGAGAGACCGGGTTAGGCAGCCCACCTTGGTCACCGGATAACCAGGGGAAGCATCAACTGCCATGGATCGTTATCGAGGATGGTCACCGTCAGGTCTTGTGTCGGGTCGGCCGGGACCGCGTTGACCGGGTTCACCATCCGGAGAACGAAGGTCTCATCCTCCTCCGGCAGGCTGTCGGCGGCGATATCGACCGGGAAGGTTTTTTGGATTTCCTGCGGGTTGAAAGTGACCGAAGTGGGAAGGCTATAGTCAATCCCGTTTCCGGCTGCCGTCCCTCCATTCGCCGAAAACGAAACGGTTACGGGCTGGTCGGAAGGCGGCTCGAGCTGGAGGGTCAACAGCAGCGGTCCGCCATCTTCCGCAACAACGGCCGTGCCGCTGCTGAAGCTCAATTTGGACGCCTGCAGCCACTGGAAGGCCGCCATGACATCCAGGCGGCCGTAACCAAAAACATCATCCAGCCCGGGCGCTCCCAGGTCCAGCGCGGAGCTTTGTAAAGCCAGCTCCTGCTGCTGGATCGACAGCCCCTGGGGAGATGCACTGAGCAGTAATGCCAGTGCACCGGCTGCGTGCGGCGCAGCAAAAGAAGTACCGTCCAGGGTCGCGAAGGCGCCGCCCGGGGTCGTGGTATAGATATCCACTCCGGGTGCGGCCAGGGCTGGAAAGAACACCGGGGATTGTCCGCAGACATTGGGACCCCGGCTGCTGAAACTGGCGATCGTGTCCAGGCTGTCGGTTGCCCCCACCGGAAAAGCTTCGGGGTTGGTCCCTGGGAAGGCGCCGCTCTCAACCGCCGGCCCGTAGTTCCCGGCCGAGAAGACTGGCAGTATCCCCGCCGCGCGCAGGGCTTGCAGGGCAGGCTGGAACTCCACTGAACAAACCCCCTTACCCCCTCCCCACGAGCTGTTGACTACCTGTGGGGCATCCGCGGTTCCGGGATCGAGATCCGGGTCTAACAGCCATTCAAAGCCCGCGAGGATGCCTCCCGTGGTTGCCACGCAGTTGTCGTTGAAGATCTTCACCGCGATCCACTGCGCATCCGGAGCGACCCCTACGGTCTTCCCCACCATTACCCCCATGGTCGCGGTGCCGTGTCCCCGGTCCTTCACGCAGTGCGCCGGGAGATCGGTGGGGGTAGCGTGCTCTCCATATGGATCAAACCAGCTGTTATTTCCTCCCCGCCACTGCGCCTGCAGCTCGGGGTGAGTGTAATCGACGCCCGTATCCATATTGGCCACCACCACCCCCTGCCCGCGGAAACCCAGTCCCCACATCAGGGGGGCGCCAACTTTTCCCAGGTTATTCCAGGCCGGGCCGGCGGCCGCGGCAGGCGCAGGCGCCTGGTAGACCTCATCCGGATCGATGCGTTCAACCTGCGGGTGGGCCGCCAGAGCCTGGATGACTTCTGGCGCGGCTTGCATTGAAAATCCATTGAAGATCCAGAAATAACGGATCTTCGCAATCTTACCGGTAAATCGGGAGGTGTTCAAAAAAACTGCCACATCCTTCCGGGACGCCTGCGCCCGCGCTTGCAGCGAACGGATGACCCGCTCCTGGCGGCTGGCGCCCTGTTCGTTACCTGCGGCCTGTATTGGATCGAGCCCCCCTTTGAGCGTCACGATCACCGCCAGCTTTTCCCCCGCGGCCTGCTTTGCCAGCCGCGCCTGGAGGGCGGGGCTCACCGTTTGACCCGCCCCGCTTCCCAAGCCGGATACACCGTCCTCTGACGCGCCGGAGACCGGATGTACAAAAACGATAAATATGATCACGATGAGGAGACCGGAGAGAGCGGGAAACGGTTTCCTGCCGGGGGGTTTTACCGTTAATTTTCCAGGGTGGCTGACCATGGTGAATGTCCCTAAAATGTTTCGGTAGACAGTCGGCCTGGGTACCGGGTCTGCTTAATATAGTAGCGCAAAATGCTACAAATGTACAAGACCCAATTACACTTACCCACCGGACTGTTTAAAAAAGACTCATAAAAGGGATTGAAAAGATTTCCCCAGTTTTTGGAGTGAAGCTCTGGGAAGCACAGTTTGCTTCCCAGAGCCTGTCTGATTGGGCTCCCTGGGGATTTGGGGTCCCCCAGGGAGCAGGTGGATAAGATGGGTAAGAGACTGGTTATTGGGTGATCGACGGTAGGAAGATCATATAGGTCAGTCCGGCCAGCCGGTTGGAAGTAAACTCATCAAAGAACAGGGTGCCGGAGGCGCCCGCTGTCAAACCTGCGGATGGGCCTAACATCACCTGGTCGACTTTATAGAGGCTGGTATCGGCCATCATGGTTCCAACCAGGGCGTCATCCACATACAGGCTGAATCCGCCGTTGGTAGAGGAAATCCAGGCCACCTCGAGGTTATGCGCCGCGTTGGTGATCTCGAACCACTCGGTGAAGATCTGCTCGCCATTCACCATGATCCAGCCGCGGATCTCATAGTCAGCGGACGCGGAGTCGTGTTCGTACTGGACCCCGAAGACCGGGACGCTGCTGAGATCTGCCTCGGTGAGGATGTAGAGGCTGGAGAAGATATCCACCGGGCTGTCGGCGATAGCGCCATTGGGATTGAAGTAGAAGTTCGCGTTGTAAGTCGTCTCAGCCTCGGGCGAAGCGTCAAAGACATAGGCTGGCTGAGCGTCGGTAACGGATTGGGCCTGGATGCCGGCAGGCGCCATTTCGGCTGCCAGTCCTTGCGGACCACCGTCGGGACCCAGGGCAGCCTGTGGGGCAGCCTGGACGTTACCAACCGCGCCCGTCCATGGGGGTGTTAGCCCGGTGTCAAAGCTGTTAGCGAAGATCATGGGGGTGCCCACCGCACCGGTTTGGGTCACGATGCTGATCCCGATGGAGGCCGAGTCGACTGCTTTGGTCGGGTAGCCGATGGCGGGAGCGGCGTATACCGTGGTGTCGCCAATCACATTGCGAGCCAGGACCCGGTAGTAGTAGGTCACGTTCCGCAGCACCGTGGTGTCGTTGTAGGTCACCCTACCGCCCACCCCGGCCGATTCCGGGATATTTGAGGCGCGCGTTGCCCACGGGCCGGCCGGGCTGGTGGCGCGCTGGACGACAAAGTTCGTCTCGTTGTTCGCGTTATCCGTCCAGGCCAGGGTTACCCGCCGCGGTCCACTGTTGAAGTAAGCCGCCGACAGACCGGAAGGATCGTTGGGTGCGACCGCGAAGGACAGCGAGTGCATCATGTCCATCTCTTCGTGGCTGAGGATGTGGCAGTGCCAGACGTACTCCCAGCCGAAGTTGACCTCGTGGTTGATCACGGGCGCAGCTTCTCCGGTCGTATCCAGGCAGCCGCCAGGACCGCAAGCCAGTGGAGCACCGATCGGCATGGTCGGGTCGAGCGGGCGGACGCTGTTGGGGATGTCAAACGGCTGCTGGGGAGCCACCGGGCGCATGGCCACGATGGTGTGCTCCAGTGGGTTGACACGCACGGTTTCCTTCCAGCCCAGTTCGTTGGGCTCGGGCAGGAGCAGAGCGCCGTCCCAGGCCACACGGTTGATCAACTGGACATTGAACAGGTGGAAGTGGATGGGGTGCGTGTCCACGCCGTTGTGGGTAATCTTCCAGATCTGGGTGCCGTCGCCCAGCGTGCCGAGCGGGGTCATCGAATCTTGCAGCAGGTCGATGGGTGGGCTGGCATAGCCGTACAGAACCATATTCTGGTTCAAGGAGTTGACCACGGGCAGCTCGAGCCCGAGGAAGCCGCTCATCCGCCCGTATTCATCGTAGGCCGCGCCCATCTCGTCGTGGATGGCCTTGGGCTCGATGTCCAGGTTGATGCCTTTCGCCGAAGCCAGTGCGCCGGTGCCGCCGCCGCCAGTCAGGGTGACTTTTGGCGCCGAGGTATAGCCCGTACCGGGGTTATCCAGGGTGAGACCCGAAACATAACCGGAGACGAAGGTGGCTGCCGCCGTGGCGCCGGATCCTCCGCCGCCGCTGATTGTGACCGCAGGAGCTTCCGCATACCCGAAGCCGCCGTTGGTGATGGTGATGGAACCCACGACGCGGGTGAGCACAGATACCGCCGAGGCATTCCGCCCGCCGCCGCCGGTGAAGCGGACGGTTGGAGGAGTGGTGTAACCGCTTCCCCCGTTCGTCACGGTTACTGCGGTAACTCGCCCGCCGGCGATAGTAGCCGTCGCCGTGGCGCCGCTGCCGCCGCCGCCGATAAAGCTGACCGTGGGAGCGGACGTGTACGCGGTCCCGCCATTCAGGATCGTGATGGAGCTTACGATCCGGGTCAGGTTAGCCGTCGCCGTGGCTGGGGTGCCGCCGGCGACCGGAGGCGCGATGCTAACCGTGGGAGCCGTGGTATACCCGGAGCCCTTGGTCAGGACGGTGACGGCGTTGACATAAGCGCCGCCAATCGTGGCCGACGCGGCCGCATTGGCTCCTCCGCCGCCTGTAAAGGTAACCGTAGGGGCCGAGGTGTATCCCGTTCCCGGTTTATTGAGGATCAGACCCGTCAGTGGGCCGTTGAAGAAGTTGAAAGAGAAGTCTTGCTGCTTGACGTATACGCTGGCATCGGCCGCGTAGGTTGTGTTGTAGGCGGAGCCGTAAGGCGCCTGCGGGATGATCGGCGCATCCTGGCTGGAGGCGAAGACGCCCGGGTTGTTGGCGGTCTTGGAGAAGACCGTCTTCAGCTCGGTCATCTTGGCCGGGGTCATCTCGAAGGACGGATTGACCGCAGCAGCCCGGACGCGGATCTGCATGATGGTGCGGGTGTTGGGCCCGAAACCGGGTTGGGTGGTGGGAGCGCCGCCGGTATCTACCTGGCTGAGGCTGCCCGTGTAGTAGTCATAGCGCGGGTCGAGCGCCGGGAAAGCCGCGGGGGCGTCGTTGTACAGGATCAGGGTCTGGCCGGCATATTGGGTGAAGTCGACCAGCACATCCGCGCGCTCGGCCGGGCCAAGCAGCAGGGAATGGTCGGTGACATTGCCAACGTTGAAAGCCGTGGCGTTCATATTCCAGTTGATCGGCTGAGGTTGGATCACGGTCGGAGCGGGCAGGAAGCCGGCTTCGTTGCCGATCTGGACCCAGGAGGGGCCCATCGTGTAGGGGTCGGGCACGCCGCCTTCGCGGCCGTCCGTCGACCACTTCGCGGGGTAGCCGGCCGTTTTCAATGCCGGGACCATTTTGACTTCGGTGCAGTTCTCTACCGGACCTGTGTAGGCCGTATCGCAAAGCACAGTACCGGTCGTGCCAGGCGTCGTGGGCGCAGTTTTGTCAGCCGCCACGTACATGTGCAGATTGACGAAGCGGTCATCGGCGGCATCCAGGACGCGGAAGCGCACGGTGGTGGGATCCACCTCCAGGTAGGGGTAGACTGTACCGTTGACCATGGCCGTGTCCATAAAGGCTTCCATGCCCATAGACGGGGTGGGGACATCCGGCCGGAAGGGCGGCTCGCAGAAGCCAACCGACGCATCGCAGTCAGGGTCGTAGAATTCGTTGGGGATCGGCTGGTGCATGATCGCCGAGGTCGGCGGCCAGAACCAGGGGCCGTACTGCCAGCGGCCAAACGCACTGGCTCCGCTCAGGTCCCAGGGGTTCTGGGCCGGCATGTAGACCGAGGGTACCCACAGGTCGCCGGTGCGCGGCGTACCGGGGGTCGCACCCCAGTTCCAGGTTGGGTCCTGTGCCGGGATGGTGGTGGCGTCCACAAAGGTCTTATCCTGGACGACCAGCGGAATGCCGACGCCGGGGAGGACCTTGACCAGACCGGGGTTGACGCCGGAAAGGTTGGTGCCGTCGATCAGGTCTTGTTCGACCTTATCGGTGAGCAGGTAGCCCGCGGCCTCACCGGCATACACGTTGAGGCGAGTGATGCCGTAGGCGTGGTCGTGGTAGAACATCAACCGGGCGCTCTGCTGGTTGTTGTAGTAGAAAGTCAGCGAGCCGTCGCCGGGGTTATTGGTCGCGGTGGGGTTGCTCGCGGGGGGTGTTGTGGTCACGCCTTCTGTGCCGGGCACCACATCATTCCCATCGAACCACATGTCCGGGACATATTCCACGCTGACGCCCTTGGGGTACTGGGTGTCTTCGCCCGCCGGGGTGGTCCACTGGTGCGGTGTTCCGTCGCTGATCCAGGGGATGAAACCGCCGTGCAGGTGCAGGGTGGCCCGGTTCTGGGCGTATTTCTGGCATTCCATCCCAGGCATGGCCATCATCGGATCGCAGTCCATGCCCATCTGGTCCTTGGGGCCCATCCCGGCGCCCATCACGGTTTCGTCGACCGGGATGAACAGGTTTCCACCGGCGCCCGTGGGCAGGAAGTTGGTAAACTTGATCCGTATGGGAGCGTCGCGTTCGGCGAGGAGCAGCGGCCCAAGGTAGTGGGGTTCATCCACGGCATACACCTGGGCGCCATCCGGATACTTCACCAGTTCAGTGATTTCATCTCCGGTGACGGGATCGAACCCTGTAACGTTGACCAGGGCGAAATGCTTTGACACGGTCGGATCTACAGCGTCCAGCGCGGCGATCGCGGGTGTCTCGATCTGCACGTAGCCGCGCAGCAGGGTCGGAGGCAGGTCGCTGTGCAGCTGCTCGGAATACTGGATCAGACCGATCTCGTAATAGTGGGAGCCTTCCGGCCAGGCAGCGTTGCCCGGGAAGGTAGTTTTGTCCGCGACGGCGATGGGGATATACTGGCCAAGCAAGTTCGCGCCGGCCGGGGTCAGACCAGGCATGGCGTCAATGAACTTCTGGATCCCACCGCTGAGGCTCGTGACGTCCAGGACTGCCGAAGCGGCTGCCGGGTCTTCTGAACCGTCTCCCTCAATGGTGACGATCGGGGCGGTATAGCCGCTGCCTGCGTTAGTGACGTTGATTTTGGCAATCCCGCCAAAAGCGTCAATACCGGCAACCGGGTCTACTTCAGCTGTAGCGAGGCCGTCGCCGGTGCCGTAAGCATCCGAGATGGTGACGGTCGGGGGATTGGTTGTGAAATCATACCCGCCGCCCGAGTAATCCACCGTGATGCTGGCGATGGCTCCGGTGGGCATGGGGCTGTTGGCGTAGTTGGCGTACGGGCCGAAGTAATGGGGGAGGCCGCCCGGGTCCATCGCGGCGGTGCCCACGGCCTCTGGGTCAAGACCGGCTACGCCGGGCAGGAGACCGTTGGCTTTGTTATTCGCCGCGGCGGCCTTGCGGTCGGCGGGGGTGACTTTGCCCTCGACATGGTAGGGGCCAACTGTTTCATCCGGGGGCGGCGGGGTTGTGTCCTGCGCGCTGGCCTGGATGGTCCCCCCGAATATGAGGGAAGCGATCATCATAAATGAGAATAAAATATGTAGGGCTTTACGGCTAAGCATTGTGTCTCTCCTTTCGTGTGGTCTTACGGTTGCGCACTGGGGTCATTAAGGCCAGGCTACGCTGTGGTGGACAATTTTGATGCACTTATGTCATGAGCCTCCTTGCGAAGTAGATAGAAGAGATAAAACAGATATTCGAGATAGATAGCAGCGATCAGTTGACACTCCAAAACTACCGTTAAAATAGACGCACTCTCCGCCAATTAAGCAGCGCCATATAAGACTTTCATAACAACTATAAGGACAATTGAACGACCTGTTAACTGTACAAAGCCACATATTTGTCTTATAGTTTCCAGGGATTTACCACCAATTAAACAGCCACAGGGCCCGTGATAAGTACGGGGCCCTGTGGTTATTTACGAGGTTATTTTTGTTCTGCGGTCCGCAGCGGGCAGGCTAGTCGGGATCCTCCGAGAGCAGGCCGTGCTCGGCGGCATAGCGCACCAGCCCCACCCGGCTCTTCAGGTTGAGCTTGTCCATGATATTGGCGCGGTGATACTCGACCGTGCGCACGCTGATGTTCAGCTTCTCGCCAATCTGGACGTTGGTATACCCCTGGACGATCAGACGCAGCACCTCGACCTCGCGGGGGGTCAGGGGTTCCTGGATGGTGCGTTTTTCTGCGTTGTAAACCTGCACGCTGCTGATCAGGGCGCGCATCATGGCCGGATGGACATACAGGTCTCCGCGTGCTACCGAATGGATGGCATTGATCAGCTCGGATTTTACCGCCCGTTTAAGGATATACCCGGACGCCCCTGAACGGATGGCCTCCTGAAGCAGCTCTCTATCCTCGTGGACGGTGAGAATCAAAACACGGATCTCTGGGTGATCCTCGCGCAGCCGGCGGGTTGTTTCAATCCCCCCCAATCCGGGCATGCTGATATCCATCATCACGATATCCGGTTGGAGGGAGCCGGCCAGGCGCAGAACCTCGCTGCCATCCGCGGCTTCCCCGACGATTTGAAAATCCGGCTCTGCCTGGAGAAGCGCCTGCAAACCCGCGCGCAGCACGCCGTGGTCGTCGGCAATCAGGATTTTAATGGACATATGGCACCTCGATGTCGATGCAGGTTCCCGCGCCAGGCGCGGACCGGATTGCGATGGTACCGCCAAACATTTCCGCTCGCTCGCGCATCCCAAACAATCCCAGGCGATCGGTGCTCCCGATGGTTAACGGATCGAATCCAATCCCATTATCGCATATTTTTGCATGGACCCGGCCGGCCTCCTGGATGAGGTGGAACTCGATCTGGGTCGCTTTTGCATGGCGGATGACATTGGTCAAGGCTTCCTGGGAGATGCGGTAGAGAGCAATCTCCAGATCGGGGGGCAGGCGGGTCTCTTCCAGGTTGGTCTCCATCATAACGCTAATCCCGGATTTCTCCTGGACGGATCCGGCATACTGCCGGATGGCGGCCACCAGACCCAGGTGGTCGAGACTGGCGGGACGCAGGGTCACGGCGAGCTGGTGGAGGTTTCCCAGGATATTATCCAGCATACGTTCCAGCTCGGTCACACCGGCCACCACCGCATCCGGGCTGGTTGCCTCTTCTTTCAAGAGATCCATGGCAAGCTTTAGATAGACGAGCGCCTGGCTGGCCTCATCGTGCAGTTCGCGAGCAATGGTCTTGCGCTCGTTCTCCTGGATTTCTACCAGCCGGCGGGAGAGCGCCTGGAGCTGGGCACGGATGTGCTCCTCCATATCTTCCGCCTGTTTGCGCTGGGTAATGTCCTGTTTGATGGCGATGAAATGGGAAATTTCTCCCTGGTCATCGAACAGAGGCGTGATGGTCTGCTCTTCCGGGTAAAGCGTGCCGTCTTTACGCCGGTTGATGATCTCCCCCTGCCAGACCTTTCCAGACAGGATGGTATTCCACAATCGATCGTAAAACTCGGCTGTATGCCACCCGGATTTGAGAAGTTTCAGGTTCTTGCCGATAATTTCCTCGGGCTGGTATCCGGTGATCTGGGTGAAGGCCGGGTTGATCCACTCCACGTTCCCGTGCAGGTTTGAGATCATGACCGCGTTCGCGGCAGCTTCGAGAGCGGCGGATTGGATGCGCAGTTTTTCTTCGGTCTGCTTGCGTACGGCGACTTCGGCGACCAGGGCGGCATTTGCCGAGCGCAGCTCGCCGGTGCGTTCAGAGACGCGCACTTCCAGCTCGCGGCGCACCTGGTCCAGCGATTCCATCAAACGTTCGCGCTCAGTAATATCGGTCCCTACCGCCTGGTATACGACCAGGCCGCCCTCTCCATCAAATATCCCGCGCACCGTCCAATGCAGCCAGCGTTTGTGGCCGTTTTCCCCCGGCAGCCCAACCACATCGGTCAGGACCGGTTGGTTAGGGCGCAGGTCCGCCAGTTGGTGTTGGAGACGCCCCGCATCCACCGGCTGGAACAGCGCGAAGAAATTCAGACCCGTCTGGATGTCCTCACCAGCTGAAAAATAACGCCGGAAAGCCTCATTAATAAAACGAATATCCCCCTGCGGGGTATAACGGCAGATCAGTTCCGTCTGATCTTCGACGATCCCCCGAAAGAATTCCTGGTTTTCCCTGAGCGCCTGTTCGACCTGCTTGCGCTGCAGGATATGGTTGGTCAGTGGGCGAAAAGAGAAGAAATACAGAAAAGGGAAGACAATCCCAAAAGTAATCGCTCCATCGAGCAGGGTAAATATCTCTCGGGATTCAATGGAGGTGAGGTCCAGCGTAAAATGGATGACCAATTCCGCAATCACGATCGAAGCGACCGTGATGGACAACAATTTATAGGGAACCTCGGAAATCTGGTTGAAACTTGAGATCCATCTCCATCCCCAGGTTCGGTTTGTCGGTGGTTTGGTGACATTCGCCATGGTTTAGCATTCCCTGTGGGATCGCGCAGGCTGGGTTTCAGCAGGTTGATGATTTACTAATGAATATAACGATTTGCGAGGAATAACATTACACCACTCCAACGCTCAGATCCCCTGCTCGGGTGTAAGGTTTTCACTTTGGGATTCCTCCTCATCGATCATCTGTAAGAAGGCTTCCACAATTTGCGGATCAAAATGCCTGCCTGACTGGTCGATGAGGTATTGGCGGACATTCTCTTCGGACCAGGCCAGGCGATAAGGCCGGTCAGAGAGCAAGGCGTCCCACACATCCACGACCGCGAAGATCCGCGCCCCGAGCGGGATGGCTTCTCCCTTGAGACCGCGCGGATACCCGCTGCCGTCCCACTTCTCGTGATGGCAGTATGCAATGTTCTGCGCGGGTTTCAGGTAAAGGATATCGGCGAGCATCTCGTAGGCGTACCCCGGATGCTGGCGCATGATCTCCCATTCCATCTCGTTCAGCGGACCGGGTTTATTCAAGATCGAGTCCGGGATGCCCATTTTTCCAATGTCGTGCAGGAATACACCCCGCCGCAGGTGAGGGGTCTCCTGTTCGGGGATACCCAGTCTGCGCGCCAGCTGCAAAGTCAGCCGGGTAACCCGGTCGGAGTGGCCTTTGGTCTCTTTGTCGCGCAGCTCCAAAGCGCGCGCCCAGCCTTCGATGGTCTTGTCGTAGGCCTCGGACAGCTCGATATTGGCCATCTCCATCCGGTAGAAGAGCTCGGCGTTATCGATGGCAATCGCCGTCTGCATCGCCAGGGATTGAAAGAATGTACGCCATTCAGAGTCGAACTCTACAGGCTGGCAGGTATACACCTCCAGGATTCCCTTGACGACATTTTTGGAAATCAGCGGGGTTACGGCAAATGAGACCATCGTTTTTCGGAAACGGTCGGCGGGTGATTCTCCAGGGATCTGGCGAAGATCGGTCAGGAAAAGGCTCTCACGCTGCTGGTAGACCCGGCCCAGGTAGGGCGCGTCGATGGGGACCTGTTCGCGAAGGATATCATCCCCATCCAGACCCTCGATCGCTGCGATCATCAGGCGGGTGCCGTTTGGGGTCGGTACGGAAAGGACTGCTGCGTCGACCTCCAGCGAATCCCTGACCTGTCCGAGGATCTCCCGGATGGTGATGTGCAGTTCGGTGCCGCTGGTGATCGCCAGGTCGATGTTCCGCAAAGCAGAAAGCCGTTTCAAGCGCATCTCGGTGACCTGATAACTCTTGCGCAGGTCATCCTCGGCCTGCCGGCGCTCGGTGATGTCGCGGGTGATCGATAGGATACAGGCTTCCCCATTGACCTCAATAACCCGCGCAGACATCAGTCCAACCCGGATGTCCCCATTCTTCATGCGGAAACGCGTCTCCAGGCCAATCACTTCGCCCTTCTCGCGCAGGCCGTTGACCAGTTCTTCCCTGGACTCAAGGTCCACCCAGATCCCAATATCTTTGGAAGATTTTCCGAGCACATCCTCGGCGGTATAACCCACGATCCGGGTAAAGCCTTCGTTCACTTCGATGTACATCCCGTCGGACAGACGGTTGATATTGATCGAATCGGGACTGATGTGGAAGGCTTTTGAGAATTTCTCCTCCGATAAGCGCAGGGCGGCTTCCACCCGAACGCGCTCGTACAGCTCCTGTTCGAGACCCTGGACCAGCTCGGTATTGTACAAAGCCAGGGATGCCTGAGCGGCCAGCCGGCTGAGGGTTTCGGTTTCCTCGGCGCCGAGGATGCGTTTTCTTTCAGAGAAAGACACCCCCAGCACACCGATGATTTTTGAATCGTGGATCAGTGGGACACCGATCACGGAATGGATCACGGCGCCTCTGAACTGGCTCGAGCGGCTGGACCAGCTCTGGTAATCCGGGATCACCACCGGCTGGCCTGTCTGCCACACTACGCCCGCCACGCCCTCTCCCAAACCCATGCGTACCCCAACCCGGCTGGCGTGGACGCCCACACCAACCCGCATTTCCAGGGTATTTTCCTGCGGGTCCACAAGGTAAAGGAACCCATCAGACGTTCCAATGATCCGCGTGGCGCGTTGGAGGATCACTTCGAGCAGCTCGCCCAGGTCAAAGTGGCTCATCAAAGAAAGGGTCAGGTCATTCAAGGCTTTCAGGTTGGCATTCTGGCGGGCGATGGTCTCCACCAGCTGGCGCGAGCTTTCCTCGCTCTGGCTGAGCGAGGCCGCCGACTCCTGGATACGCCGCTTCTCCAGCCCGACTGTAGTCAGCATTTGGCTGAGCTGCATCAAGTAGGCCAGGATATGTTTGACCTGCTCCAATGGAACCACAGGGACCTGGCGCAGGGCATCCAGATAGGCCTCCAGATCAAAACCGAACCGCTGCGCTTGTTCGAGAAACACGGCCTCATCAGGTGGTTCGTGGAAAAACTGGCCCAGGATAACGGCTGCCACCATCTCTCCATCCACCAGGATGGGCGCTGCATAATCGTATAACCCGTTCTCGCAGCGGCTGCCGCTGAAGGATCTTTGTTCCAGCCCCTCCAGGAGACGGCTGTTGCTGCTCAGGCAGAGACTTTCACTTTCCGGGTTTGCGCGGTGGAAAACTTTACAGATGGGCTGCCAGCCGATTTTTATCAACGGGTTTAACTGCGAATCCATCACGCACAGCGGGATGCCCGTAGCCGTGTGGAGCAGCTCCATTAATTCCCTGAACTGGTCGAGATCCACCAGATCGGAAAAGCGCTTAGCCATCAACCCTTGCTCCTCTCCGGTGCAGTTTATCCAGATACATCAGCTCATCGGCTTGCTTTAGCACTTCGCTGGTAGGCGTTCCCGCCTCACCCGTCGCACCTCCCAATGAAAGCCCGAGTGGATAAGGCTGGCCCGATTCAACGCGGTCGACCAGGGTCTTTCTCAAACGGTCCAGACCTTCTTGGGCAGACTGCGCGTTCATCCCGGGCAGCAGGATGGCAAACTCGTCACCTCCGATGCGGGCGACCACATCTTGTTTACGAAAGGCCGTTTTAAGGATTTCAGCCGCCTGGCAAAGCAGCTCGTCACCGGCAGCGTGTCCGCGGGTATCGTTGGTGATTTTAAGACCGTCCACATCCGCCATGATAATGCTGACCGGGAAATTCTGATCCGGCTGGTGCCTCTCCATTTCACTTTCAAAATAAGCCCGGTTGAACAACCCGGTCAGAGCATCATGGGTGCTCAATAACCAGAGTTTTTGCTCGGCATACTTACGGTCGGTCACGTCCAGCAGCATCCCGATATAACCGTGGTCCGCTCCCGGGCGGGCAATACTGTGGACGAATTTCAATGTCTCATCCGCCAGCAGCAGGCGGAACTCCAGGTCAAAAGGCTGGTGATCGTGGACGGCCAGGTTGATCGACTGCAGGATCCCGTCGCGGTCTTCCGGGTGGATCAGGCCGCAGAATCCATCAAACGTCAAATGGTCTTGGCCGGGGTTTAACCCGACGATCCGGTAGGTTTCGTTCGACCATAACGGATTATTGAAGTGCTCGCCAAACTGGAAACTACCCAGGTGCGCCAGCGCCTGGGCTTCCGCCAGGGCCGCTTCGCTCTGGCGCAGCTTTTCTTCAGCTTCCTTCCGGCGGGTGATATCCTGGAGAACACCCTGCCAGCAGCGCGGCTGGCCAAACTCATCGCGGATCAAGACCGCCTGGTCGTCGATCCAGATCACTCGTCCATCCCGGGTGATCATGCGGTATTCGACGGCAAACGGATCGCCGGTCTGGTTGGTGCGCAGGTTTTCCGCGTTGACCCGCTCCTGGTCATCCGGGTGGATCGTTTCCAGCCACAATTCAGGCTTGCTCACCCACTCTTCGGAGGAGTATCCGGTGATCTGCTCGATCTGGGGCGCCACGTATTGGAAGGAGCTGAGCTCATCCGCATTATCGGTATACATCACCGCATTAACCTGCTCGACCAGCTGGCGGTAGCTCGCTTCGGCTTCGCGCAGGCGCGCTTCGGACTGTTTGCGCTCGATCGCCATGGCCACCTGGGCAGAGACAAACCCAAGGATATCTACCGCATCCTGGTCGAAACGGATCTCTTCTGAGTAGGACTGGACCACAACCACCCCGATCGTGCGCAGCCCCACGATCAATGGGATACCCACCCAATCGAGGGAGGGTGTGCCGACCGAGATGGCTTCTCCGCGCTCTACCAGCTCATCGAAAACCTGTGGGGTGGCCAGGAGCGGTTTCCCGGTGCGCAGGACATATTCGGTCAGCCCGCGTTCGACTCTAAAGGGGGCGGGGGGCGGGTCGTACTGGTCGACGAAGTAAGGGAAGGTCAGCATCCCTGTCTCGGGATCGTACAGGGCGAAAAAGAAGTTCTCGGCGTGGATCAAGCGCCCCAGGATCTGGTGCACCGATCGATACAGCTCTTCCAGGTTCTCAACGGTCAGGGCAGCCTGGGAGATTTCATAGATAGCCGCATTAATCCGCTCGCGGCGCTCCTGGTCAGTGACATCGCGGACAATATTAAACCAGACTTTGCGCCCGGAGTACTCTAATTCTTCACTGCTGATCTCGACCAGCAGCCGCTTACCGTCTCGGGTAAGATGGGTATAGCGGCGGACAGGCTGGTTTTCCGGCTGCCCTTGTTCCTCGCGCAGCCTGTCGCGGTCTTCCGGCAAGACGAGCTGGTCAGGCTGCATGGTTTGAAGTTCTTCGAGTGCGAACCCATACCGGTCTACGGCAGCCGGGTTTGCATCGACAATCTTCTGCGAAGCCCGGTCGATCACGAAAATGGGATCGCGGATGGAATTGAACAGGCTGTGATATTTACTTTCGGACTCGTTGAGGCGCGCTTCTGCCTGCTTGCGTTCGGTGATGTCCCGCGCGTTGAGAACCGATCCAAGCAGGCGTCCATCCGGGCTAAATATGGGTTTCCCCTTGGCCTCCAACCAGATGTACTGGCCATCTGCGTGGCGGCAGCGGAACTCGACCAGCCCGCTCGAACGTGCCAGGGCCGCGCTGCGGATCGATTCCAGTACCAGGCGTTTGTCTTCGGGATGGATCCCCCACAGGATCGACTTGCCCGGCAGCTCTTCCGGAATATAGCCAAGGACTGGCACAAAGGACGGGCTGGCATATAAATACCGGCTGTTCTGATCGATCAAAGCGACCAGGTCCGACATATTGTCGGTGATCTGGCGCAGGCGCTGCTCGTTTTCCTGAAGCTTCTCTTCAGCCCGCTTGCGTTCGGCGATGCTGACAAAACTTTCGACGAGCACCGCGTGCCCATCCAATTGGATCGGAAGCACCGTCTTGAGCACCGGGATACGTTCGCCATTTATACGCAGCAAAACGCGTTCGGAATTATCAACGCTCTGGCCCAGGTCGCAAATCGGGCAGTTCGCTTCTTCAGCCGGGCATACAAACTGGTGGCAGCGTTTTCCGATCACCTCTTCGCGCGGCGCGCCGATCATATCCAGGGCTGCCCGGTTGGCCTCGATAATCTGGCGGGTTTGCGTATCCACCATCAAAATTCCGGCCTGGACGGTGTTCAGAATCTTTTCAAGCCGCCGCTGGCTGTCCTGGAGCTCGCGCTCGATTTTTCTTTGATCCTCGACCATGCTGTGGACGATCTCGCACATCGTTGCCACCGTGAGCAGCACGATCGCGACGGTTTGAATGGCAGTGATCAGGTTTGTATTCAGGTAGAGGTTGAGCAGGAGATACTGGGTAATTAAAACCGCCAGCAATCCCAGGTAAACGGGGCGGCGGTAGCGGAAGGCGGCCAGGCCGATCAGCAGCACTGTAGCATTGAGCAGGTCCGGGCTCAAGTGTTTCCAGGCGATAAATATGCTGACCAGGGCGGCGATCAGGGTGTACCCCAGCACAAATCTTACCGGCTGCGGCCAACCCCGATCTTTCATTTCACCCTCCTACGATCTCCGGAATGTGTGCACGTCATTGCATTTCTATTATAGCGGAGGTTTGGACGAATCGCTCATTAAGTTCAAATTGGGACTGCATTTTCGGATCTGGGAACCTGAGGGACCTCTTCGAGGCGCAGCTGGAACTGGGCCAGCACGCGTTGGAGGTCCTGGGCCATCCCGGCCAGTTCCGCGGCAGTCGAGGCGACATCCTGAACCTGGGACTTCATCTCCTCGGCGGAAGCGGCGACCTCTTCCACCGCCGCGCTGTTCTCTTCGCTGACCGCGGCAATATTTTCAATCGCCTGAGATACCTCGGCCGAGGCAGCCGACATCTGTTCGGATGCGGCCGTATTCTCTTCTACCACCGCCGAGACGGTATCCACCGAACCGACCAGCTCCTGGACCGCGGCGCTCATCAGGCCAGCCGCCGCCGATGAATGTTCTGCTTGTTGGTGAACCGTCTCGACAACCGAGAGGATGTGATCCAGCGACTGGCCCGATAAGCTTGCCTGGTTTGCCCCGCTCTCGACCTCGCTGGCGCTGTCTTCCATAGCCTGGACGGCTTCGGCGACGGTGGTTTGGATGCCACCGACCAGCTCGGCGATCTCGCGGGTGGAGCGGGAGGCGCGTTCGGCCAGCTTGCGGACCTCATCGGCGACCACGGCAAACCCCTTGCCGTGCTCGCCGGCGCGGGCGGCCTCGATGGCGGCGTTGAGAGCCAGCAGGTTGGTCTGCGAAGCGATCTCCGCAATGGTCTCC
>Ga0105104_10000827_pt1 | contig 23974 bp, 28 predicted proteins | sample PPLLaktember2015_3_FD_87034 | JGI IMG/M metagenome (GOLD analysis project Ga0105104, IMG submission 87034) | Freshwater sediment microbial communities from Prairie Pothole Lake near Jamestown, North Dakota, USA - PPLs Lake P7 Core (6) Depth... | ecosystem: Environmental > Aquatic > Freshwater >...
AAAGACCGCATCCTCCCTCCCAAACGCAATCGCCGCATTCTTCATTGTGCTGGGAAAAAATCAGTTCAAGGTTCATTTTTCTTGCCCTGAGAACTTCCGCCGAATCGCTGGATATCTGCATTCCGTTAAAAACTTTAGTCGAGCAGGCGGCCGGGAGCCCTTTCATGCCTTCTATTTTCACCGCGCAAATCCTGCAGGCTGCCTTTACGTCCAAATCCGGATGGTGGCACAATGAAGGGATATATGCCCCGTTTTCCCTCGCGGCTTCCAAAACCGTCTGCCCCTCATAGGCAGGCATCTTTTTTCCGTTTATTGTAATTTCTATTTTTTTCATTTTACAATTTTCTCCAATAAAGTCTTAAACGGCCGGGGGGCGCTTTTTCCCAGGGGGCAAAAAGAAGTTTCTTCCATTGAAAAAAGAATGTCTGTCAAAAGCTTCTTATCCATCTTCCCGCTTTTCGCCATCTCATAAACCCTTATCATCCCTTCCCTGCAGGGAACACACTTGTCGCAATTTTCTTTCAGGAAGAATTTCGTCCACTTTTGCATTAATTTAATTGGATTGGTTTTTTTCCTATTAAAAATCACTATGCTCCCGACGCCCTCAATTTGCTTGTCTAGCTCTTTGGGAAGAAGAATTTCGCCTGAAGCCCCTCCGCCTGCTTGGACAAAAAAATCAAATTTAGGATAGTTGCCTGTTTTCTCCAAAATCTCTTTAATGGCAAGGTTTTGGGGCAGCTGGAAAACGCCCCTTTTTCTCGCTTTGCCAGAAATGGCGTAAAACCCCTCGTTCCGGTATTCGCCTTTGGAAATTTTTCCGGCGCAATAAAATGTTTCCACATTATTTACCAACGTTGGCTTCCCCCAGAGCCCTTTTTCACAAACAAAAGGAGGGCGCTGCCTCGGAAAAGGCATTTTGCCCTCTATAGACTCGCAAGCGCAAGTTTCCTCGCCGGCAAGATATCCCCCCCTCTCTTTAAAAACTGAAATTGGAAAACCCTTGCAAAGGCTTTTCAAATTCCAAACATATCTCCAATAATATTTTTTCTTCAAATAGATAAAACCTTCGGAATCTTTTCCTATAAAAGCTAAAGCGCATTTTATTCCATCAACCACCGCTTCGGGATATTTTTTAAGGATATATTCGTCTTTGCGGCATCCGGGTTCGCCTTCGGACCCGTTGCATATAACATACTTTTTATCAGATTTCTGGTTTTTAACAGCTTGCCATTTTGCGGCTGTCGGAAATCCCGAGCCGCTTCTCCCCAGAATGTTATGCCGCGAAAATTCTTTAATAAGATCCATCAACCCTATTTTATCAAGAAAAGATAAGGTCGGCTAGAGCCAGAATAAGAGAGAGGATTAAGCTGAATATGAGCGCCCACCAAAAACTTTCAACCATAAACCCGGGGATTATCGCTCCCGCCAGCATTATGAGCAAGGCGTTTATCACAAAAACAAACAGTCCCAAGGTGAGGATATTCACAGGCAGAGTAAGAAAAACAAGAACAGGCTTTAAAACCGCATTCAATATCCCCAAAACCAACGCTATGAGCAAAGCTGTCCAAAAACTGCTTACGTATATTCCGGGCAGAATGTAGGCGGATATAAAAACCGCCAAAGCCATAATAATCCAATTTATTAGTATCGCCATGTTTTTAAAGCAATTTGTTATAAATCCAGATTGTTGCAAAAACCAAGATCCACACTATCGCAGCGGCGATAATCAATCCAATAATCAAATAACCCCAATTAATGTCATTCCCTCCGGAAGGCATATTCCCCGGAGCTAAAAGGGCCAGATCTGGGATTAAAGCTGTGATTAAAATCAGAACGATGGAGTATATGATAAACACTATACTGGCGGCTGTCGCGAACTTAGAAGAATTAAGCATGGTATTATTGCCCGTAGGCTATTTTTTTAATTTTATATCCCTCCTCAACGAAAACCGGGGAAAGGATCCTGTCTCCCACCTTTTTTCCGAGCAGAGCTTTTCCAAAAGGAGACTCGTTGCTTATTCTCCCTCTGGAAGGATCGGACTCCGCGGTTCCCACCAGCATAATTTTCTGCAATCCCTTTTTTCCCTCTAAAATTATTTGCGCTCCGACCTTTATGATATTCTGCCGGTGTTTCGGAGGGGCTGAAACGACCTTTGCGTTATTTATAATTTTTTCCAATCCTTCTATTTTCTTTTCAATAAGATTTAATTCTTCAAGAAAAAAAAGATAGTCGGAATTCACAGCGTCGGATTCGAAAGAGGGAGGAACGTCTCCTTTCAGTTTTGCCAATTTGGCTTTTTTCAAAAAAACATATTCTCTCTTTACTTTTTGATAGCCTTCCGGAGTGAGGTAAAAGATTTTTTTCGTTTTCATATATAATGATTGAATTATAGAAAACGAATTGTTAATTAATGGTTAAAACAAAAGCCCCGCCTCAACGGGGATTTGTTTAAAACTCGGGAAATTCAGCGGATTCCATTTTGTACCCTTCTCCATGAACTGTTTGGATCAGGCTTTTTTTCTTTCCATCCCCTATCTTCTTCCTTAGCCTGCTTATGTACACATCCACGATATTGCTGAAAGAATCAAAGTTGAAATCCCAGACTTTGCTGGCAATATCTTCCCTCTTTACCATTTGGTCGGGATGGCGCATAAGATGCTCTAAAAGCCTGAATTCAGTGAGAGTCAATTTTATGTCTTTATCCCCTTTCTTTACGGTCTTATTTAAAGGATTCAAAACAAGGCCGCTCACAGAAAGCTTGCTGGGAAGCGTGATCTTGGGCCTTCTGCTTAAAGCCCTTATCCTTGCCACCAACTCTTTGAAGCTGAAAGGCTTTACCAGATAATCATCTGCTCCGGCATCCAATAGGCAGATCTTGTCCTCTTCCCCGTTTTTGGCGGTTAGGACCAAAATAGGTATGGAGATTTTGAGTTTTCTGATATTCCTGCATACGTCAAGCCCGCTTCTTTTCGGAAGCATCAGGTCCAAAATAACCAAATCATAGTCATTGTGGTGAAGCTCGATTCTCATCTGCCCGGTTTCCCCGTCGCCAACGTAGTCAACCGTATAACCCTCCTTTCTTAAAGCCTCTCTCAATAATTTTGCCAAGCTTTCTTGGTCTTCAATAATTAATATTTTCATATGGCACCATTATGGAAAATGGATTATTAAAAATTCATTAAAAAATCATGTCAATTAATATCTTACCACACAAAATTATTCTTGGCAAGTATCTCATCCAGTTTTCTGATCGCCCTTTTCTTTCTTGCAGAAATGTTTTTTTCGGTAGTATTGCAGATTTTAGCAATTTCTTTGGGCTTCAAATCTTCAACATATCTCATAACGAGAAGGTCTTGGTAGGATTTGGGAAGAAGGCGCATTACGCTGAAAATCTGAGTAAAAAGCAGGTTGTTTTCAAGGGATTCTGCGGGATTGTAGAAGAAAGCCTCGGGCAGCTTATTTCTCCTTAGAATTTCTTCAAAGCTCATTTTCTTCCTTTCGGCTTTCCCTTGCTTTCTATGGAAGTCTATCACAAGATTGCGCGCCACCCTGTAAAGGAAAGGCCTTGGATTTTCTATCTTTTTCCTCTCAAAATACTCCCAAGCCCTAACAAAAACATCCTGGGTTATATCTTCGGCGGTTTCTTTTGAATAGACTCTGTAAAAGCAATATCGGTATATCGATTGGGCATATTGGTTATAATATTTAGAAAACTCTTCTCTATTTTTAATAAACAACTAGTTTATCGTCTAATATTCCGGGGATTGACATAGGCTTTTGGAACAAATAGTATTAGGCTGTTTTGCGGCTAAAACCCGCAAATATTATTTATAAACTAAAATTACACTCAAATTATACATGAAACTACATAAAGGAAGTCTTAAAAAGCTCTTTTTTATTGCGCTGACGCCTCTCCTTACCGCCTCTTTTTATTTTACCTTGCCTCTTAGGGGCGCTTCTGAAAATAATCCGGCAGCGCCTTCGGTTCTTCAGAATTCCTTTGAGCTGAAAGAAGAGCTGCCTTCTTTTCTTCCCATAGGATCTGTGTACTCCAGCAATGTTGAAAATTCCAAAGGCACGGCTGTGCTCTTTCCCCAAACTCACAGATATCCTGGGACGGAGCCGAACGATCCTGTGAACAACAACGCCCAGATTGCGCAAGAACAGATCTACAAAATCATGTCTTACCTTGCCCGAAATGAAGGAATTGATTTTATGATGGCCGAGGGAGATTTGTACGGCCCGGTGCCCGAAGATAAAATAGACCAGTTGTCGCAGAAAATAGCTTTAAGAGACAGGCTTGCCCCATCCTTGGGAAAAGGCTTTCTTTATGGATTAACACAGCTGCTTGAAAGAGAAATTGCTTTGGCTGGAGCTCCTTACCAGTTAAAAGCTCGGGATAAAGATCTCATCCTTTACGGAGCTGAAAATGAAGCCACTTACAATTACAGCGCTGATATAGTCAGAAACTATGTTTATTTGAACGATCGGAGAAACCAGCTTGAAAACGGAACCCCCCAATACAATTCCATTGCGTCAAGAATGGCAAATCCTTCCCAAACATCCATCCCCAGCAGAACAAACAATCCTTACTTGGATATAAATTCTTTGGACCAAATTAATTCTCTGATAAAACAAAACGAGGGCAAAATGAATGACGTTGTGCTCAACCAAAGAAACCGCGAAACCGCCCAAAACTTTGCCAAGGCGCTTTCAGAAGAGAATAAAAATGCAGGAATTATTGAGTTCGGGGCAGAGCATGAAAAGGGGCTGGTTCAAGAATTAAATAAGGCTGGCATATCTGTAATAGTCATAAAGGCGGATAAGATCCAAAACCTATAAAACACAAAACGGTCGCTTTCTGGGCGATCGTTTTGCTTCTTGCGTTCGTTCGGCTAAAGATTATTTAAGCCGCCTCCAAACAACTGATCAAGAATCAAGAGGTTTCCCAAGTCTCCCCCTCCGTTAAGCAAACCCCCGTCTCCGCCAAATAGCTGGTCCAGAATCAAGAGGTTGCCTAGCGAATTGCCTCCCAGCATTCCTCCGTTAAAAATGTTTCCGTTTGTCCCGAATAATTGATTTAGGATTAAGAGGTCTCCCAAATCGTTTCCGCCCAAGAACCCTCCGTTAAGCAAACCCCCGTCTCCGCCAAATAGCTGGTCCAGAATCAAGAGGTTGCCTAGCGAATTGCCTCCGAAGATGTCTCCGTTGTTTAAAGTGGCTGCGGGCAAGGATAAAACCTGTCCCGGAAAAATCAGATCAGGATTGGAAAGGCTGTTCAAGCTGGCTATTGATGGCCAAAGGTTTGCATTTCCAAGGAAAGTTGCCGCTATGCCAGATAGTGTGTCGCCTGATTGCACCGTCACAGAACGCCCTGTCGTCCCGCCCAAGGTTCCTCCGTTAAACAGTTCGCTGAGAATGATCAGGTCTCCTAAATCTGCCGCATAGGCCGCAGAGGTAGCTGTCAGCCCCGCAACTGCAAGGCCTAAAACAGCTATTGCGGCTATCATCTTGTTTTTTATTTTCATGTTTTTTGATCTTTTAACTTTCTACCCTCCTTCGGCCTTTTTAGGAGGGCTGCTTTTAAGGAAGGTAGCCTGTTATAAAATTTTGCAGCCCTCAATATTGACGACGCAAAAACAAGGAATTTTCCACAAATTATTGACATTGGAGAAGAATTGAATATAGAATGGGCTATGGCAAAAACGTCCTCTCAGAAAGAGGAAAAGCGTGTTTCAAACAAATTCTTAAATAAACTGGCGGAATCTAAAAAAAACTGCCCCGCCTGCGAAAAGCAAAAAATCCTTAAAAGGATTCTTAATAAGTTAGGAAGAAAATAGGACAACTCTTAAACAAAAACCAGCCCGGGGCTGGTTTTACATTTCATCTCCCTCTCCTCCTTCTTCCTTCATTTTTGATTCTATCACTTTCTTTATATCCTCATCTTTCATTTTACTCATCTCGTTTTTCCAGTAGTTTTTATGTTCGGATTTCACGTGATTTTTCGCCTGCTCCACCAATTCCTCGGAAGTCTCGCCTTCCCCTTTCCATGGGCAGTTTTTCATTTCAGGATCGTCCATATCTTTGCAAGCTATTGTTTTCATAGTTTTTAATTTTAATTGGTAATGCTTTTTAAATACCAAATTTGAAATTAAGAATCTATGAAATGAAGGTTCCTTTAAATTCCTTTCCTTCCAATATATTTTCAAAATTATCCAAATCCTCCCCTGAAGCCACGATTGCTTTTGTTTTATTCTTCTTTGCCAGCCTGGCTGCCACGGGGTCTATCGGGGCGCTGAACCCCGGCTCCCATTTTGAAGGAATAAGTTTTAAATAATCCGCCCACGAAATATTCTCAATTGGCTTAGCTGAAGGATTTTTCTCAAAATCATCTGAATAAACATATGCCGGTTTTCCGAGATTAATAATCCTATCCATGCCGAAATCGGAAGCGATTTGGACGGCGACAAAATCAGTGGACCATCCGGGCCTCCATCCGCATCCTATAATAACAGGATGCCTCCTGAACTTGCTCAGCTTGAATCTCTCGTTGAAAATTATGGGATCAGCTTCCCTACTAAAAACAGCCTTTAGCAAAAGGCTGTTTAACTCGGTGGCCTTGATTCCAATCCAATCTTTTTCTTTATCGGAAGGATTTGAAATTTCCTTAGCTGCTTTTTGATAATTCCTGCTCGTCTTCCCCCCTCCGATAATTATTATGAATTTCTTTCCGCTTCCAATTTGTTTTTTTATAACATTATAAAATCTCTTCAAAAAAGAGGTATTGATTCCATCCGGAACAGCGACTGATCCTCCCAAGGATATGACAAATATTGGCTTTTCGGGCATACTGCAAAGTATTCTACCAAAAGCCTTATTTTCCCGCAATCCCCAAATTGTGAAAAAAGAATTAAAGAGTATAATTAAAAAAAGATTATAAAATTAAAAAAGAATATGGAGGAAGCAATAAGAAACTTTCCAAATCAGCTGAAATTCAAGCCAATTATAGAAAACAGCCAAAATCTTTTCCAAACAGATAAATTCATCGTTTCCGGAATGGGAGGCTCCCATTTGGCAGCCGACTTGATTAAAAGCTGGGATCCTAATTTTGATATTGCCATTCATCATAATTACGGACTTCCAGGCGACACAAAGGGGCGGCTGATAGTTATAAGCTCCTACTCCGGAAATACGGAAGAAGCTTTGGACGGCTTTAAGAAAGCCATGGAACAAAACCTGCCGGTTGCCTGCATTTCTATCGGCGGAGAACTTTTGGAACTGGCGAGAAAATTCAAAAAACCATATATCCAAATGCCTGATACCGGCATTGAACCCCGATCAGCTTTGGGATTCAGCATAGTCTCACTGTTAAAGCTTTTCAACCAAACCCAAGCTCTGGCGGAAATTGAAAGATCAGCGGACGATCTGAATATGGATGGGCTTGAAAAAATCGGAAAATCTTTCGCTGCGGAATTAAAAGATGAAATTCCGATTATTTATTCTTCCGAGAAAAACTTTCCCATCGCCTGCAATTGGAAAATAAGATTCAATGAGACTGGAAAGATTCCGGCTTTTTGCAATTCCCTGCCCGAACTGAATCATAACGAAATGGTGGGTTTTGACGGAGAGAAGAAAACCAAAAAACTCTTAAAAAATTTCTATTTCATTTTTCTTAAGGAAAAAGAAGACCACCCCCGCATTCTCTTAAGAATGGATATTTTAAAAGAAATCTTTGAAGAAAAAGGGTTTCCCGTCCAGGTCTTGGATTTGAAAGGAAAAAACATATGGGAAAAAATGTTTTCCTCCCTCTCTCTGGCGGATTGGACTGCTTTTTACATTGCCAAGAACTACGGGTTGAAAGCCCAGGAAACGGAGATTATTAGCAGGTTTAAAAATACTATTAAGGAAAAAGGCGGCAAGTTATGAAAGAGAAAGCCTTGGCGATAGTGGCTCATCCAGACGACGAAACTATCTGGATGGGAGGAATGATTTTAAATTCCAAAGATATTGAATGGACCATCTTCTCTTTATGCCGCGCCAATGATCCTGACAGGGCTCCTAAATTTTATAATGTTTGCAAGCATTATGGGGCCAGGGGTTTGATGTCGGACCTTGAAGATGAAGGAATAATGGAAGCCAAGGAAAGCATTCCGGAAATAAAAAAAAGGATTTCTTCTCTTTTTAAAAGAAAAAAATTTGCATATATTTTCACTCATGGCTATAATGGCGAATACGGCCATGAAAGGCATCTGGGAGTCCATCTCGCCGTAAAAGAATTGCTTAAGGAAAAAACGATTTTTTGCGAAAAGCTATTTTTTTTCGCCTATTACGGCGCCGAATCAAATTTTTCAGTCGATCTGGACAATAAGCTTTTAACTGCAAAAAAAGATATAATTGAAAAACTTTACGGATTTAAAAAAAATTCTTTTGAATGGCTGAATTGCTTGCCAAGAGAAACTTATGAAAATCTTGATTTTAGCCGAACATCCTAATAACTGCGGGAGCCTTTCAATCCAGGGAGATTTGCTTTATAAGGGATTGATTGAAAACGGAATAGACTGCCGAATTTGCCATTACAAATACAGGAGAAAGGAAAAAGAATGGTATTTCAAGGTTTTTAAGCCCGACGTGGTTATCGGCATAGGTTGGTGGGTAGACACCCCGACAATAATCAATAATCCTCTTGAATTCGGCCTCCAGCCGGTCCCCTGGCTTTTGGCTGACGGATGGGTGGCGAATTATCATGCGATTTTAAGCAATCTTCCTTTAGTTTTCACCACTTCAAATTGGGTAAAGGAAACATATAAAAGGGATGGGGTGGATATAAAAAACTATGAGGTTTTAGCCGTAGGATATGACGCTAAAAAATTTAAGCCCATTCCAAAAGACGACCCGGGAATATTGGAAACAAGAAAAATGCTTGGGGTCAAAGAAGGAGAAAAAATGATTTTAACGGCAGGAGGCGGAGATGTTACTTCAAAAGGAGCGCAAGAAATGATAAAAGCTTTGGCTAAAATAGATAAGCAATTCCCGAATTATAAATACGTCTGCAAAGCAAGCAACAGCAAATGCGCCAGAGACCACCATCAAGAAGAACTTGCTTTGATAAACGAATATAAACTTAATCCTGAAAAATTTATATATATCACAGATGACTTCCATCATAACTTCATTCCCTATCTTTTAAATGCCTGCGACATTTATGCGGCTCCCAGCCGTTTGGAGGGTTTTGGAATGGTCCAAATGGAAGCTATGGCCTGCGGAACGCCTGTAGTTTCAATAGATGCCATGGGCCCCAAAGATACTATTATACACGGAGAAACCGGTTTTCTGGCCAAAATCGGCTCGGCAGTAGATTTAACCGAAGAATGGGTAACAAAGGAAATGGGATTCAAAGAAGTATTCAGGATGAAATTTGATAAACCCAAAAGTCTGGCTTACAGGGCCGACGTTGATGATCTAGCTAAATATACTTTAGATCTTTTATCTAATGACAGCCTGCGGAATGAAATGGGTCAGAAAGCGGCAAAACACGCCCTTGATAACTTCCAATATCAGCATTTGGCCGGCAAATGCGCGAATATCTTAAAATCCAAATTCTCTCTCAGTTGAAGCCAAGGCCGAGGCCCGTCCTCGACCCTACTCTTAGAAAAATAGGACTCGCTTTTGTTTTACGCATTCGTAAGCGTAAAGATACATTCCGGCAGACCATGCTTGACAGGGGTTTCCTTCGGGTTTTCCGGTCTTGCCGTGAAGCCATTCATTAAATTCCCACTCTCCATTCTTTCCAAGCTTATTGGCTTGAGCCAAAAAATTCAATTGTTCTTCAGCTTTTTTGTAATCTTTAATTTTAACCAAGGCCGCAACATAGAAACCGCCGATAAAGGGCCATATGCCGGCATTCAGATAAGAATAGGGATCTTTCGCGAGGCATTGGGAAAAATATGAATGCCATTCTTTATCCCCTTCTTCAATGGGCGGAAAAATGCATTTGCAGGGATAAGGATCCGCTATTCCTTTTTCTTCAATGAAGTTTAAAATGCTTTTTGCGATTTTCGGATCCGCTAATCCTGCGACAATCGCCAGAAGATTTCCCAAAGCGTCAAACCAATACTCTTCCTCCCTCTCCTGGTCATGGTTCTTCCAAGCCCAGGGAAGATAATAGCCTAAACTTTCATTGTAAAGAGAAAGATATTTGTCCTCATTCCCATTCATTGCATCTTGGATTCTTTTGGCTTCTTTTGTTTTTCCGGCCAAAGAAAGGACTGCATAATAAAGCGCGTGCGTGTTTATCGCCCTTCCGTACTTATGGGGAAACGCATCCTGCCAATCCATCGTGGGCTGTTGAGAAAGCAGGCCGTCTTCATTCGGATCCTGGTATTTCAGCCATACGAACGCCTTCTCAATATTTGCCTTGTATTTTTCAAGCAATTCATTCCCGTAATTTTTTGCGTAAAAAAAATGCCCTGTTAGATACCAGAGAGTGGAATCAATAGTGTTGTAAGTGACTTCGGATCTCCTTTCTTCGTTATAATCCCCCACTGCATTAGGAATTTGGCCCAAAGATGATTGATTTTCACTAAGCAGAACCAAAGAATTCTTAAAAGTTTCTTTAAATTTATTCCCAAGAACAGCGGCTCCAATGGAAGCAATCATGCTATCCCTCGCCCAAACCGCTTCGTACCCCCCTGGAAGGCCTGAAGCGTAAAATCCTTGGGGCCTTGCGCATTTCTCCAAAACCTCCTGGGCTTTTTTAAAAGCTTCTTCTTTTATTTCCATAATTATATTTTAATCCCCTTATCATTAAATGAAAGCCTTGCCATAGCATAAGATATAGTTGATTCGGCGCCTTGGTTTAAATTTAATTCCTTCTCCCCTAAGCCGTCATTGCATCCCCCCGTAGATTCGTCATAAACCATCATATTCAAAAAGTTTTTCCCAAGAAACCAATAAAAAACCTTCAGCGCATTTTTCAAATATTTCCTGTCTCCGGTGATTTTAAAAGCCAGAATTTCAGTTTGAACCATTGAAGCCGTATCTTCGGGCTGCTGGTCGAAATACGCCCTTTTTCTATTTTTAAAATACCATCCTTTTTGGCCTATAGGCATGTAGTATTCTGATCCCAAAGTGGCTGATTCTAAAAAGCTTAAAGCAGATTTTGCGATTTTAAGACACTTTTTATCTCCGGTTAAATCATACGCGCAGAAGAGAGCTTCCGCCAATTTACTGTTTGAATAAGTAAGAAAATCTTCAAACCATTGCCAGCCAGGGCAAGCATTATTCTTAAATGAATTCGTCAGCTGTTTTGAAAAAAAGAGAAAAGCTTTTTTCATTTTTGAATCCTTGGGAAAAGCCTGCAGAAAAAAATATATTCCCAGCATTGCAAAAGCGACAGAACGCAAGGCGTGAATTTTATAAAATATCTTTTCAGATGATTGGAAAAGCCGACAGGCTTCTTTCTTTAAATCTTGGGGCAGATATTCTCTTGAAACCACATATCCTAAGGCCCAAAAGGCCCTCCCCTGGGCATCCTGTTCAAATATTTTATCTTTTTTTCTCCGATATGAAATTATATTCGCAAAACTTCCGTCTTTCTTTTTCGCAAATTTGATGAATTTAATGTAAATATCCATCAATTTCCTTAGCTGCTCGGAGGGATTGTCTTTGTACAGCATAGCGCAGGCGATCAGGGCTCTGGCAATATCATCCAAGCTATAGCCGAAGCGCTTATCGGGCCGATTATATCTGGCATGCTGAAGAATTCCAAATTCATCCGTCATTCTGATGATATGGTCAAATTTTATTTCAGGCAGTTTGTTTTCAGTTTTAAAATCAACGAATTTATTATAGGTTTTGAAGTACCTATCGGCAACGTTCGGCCAAATCATCGCCCTCGTATCCTTGTATGCTCTCGCCGCCATCAGCTTTCGTTTTTTTTCATTGGAGATTAGGAGCATCACCGCATCCGCTATTTCCTGAGAATCTTTAATCCTTACCAACATCCCGTTATTTTTAGTGACAATATGATTGGCATATTCAGTTGCCGTGCTCACAACCGGCCTTCCGCATCCTAAAGCGTAAGAAAGCGTTCCACTCACGCATTGTTTTTTATCCGAAGAGGGAGAGAGATAAATATCGGTGGCTTTCAACAGGCGGATTAACTCCTCAATGGAAAGAAAATTATTAAAAAACTTCACATTGTTTTCCAAGCCCAGTTTTTTGATTTCTCTAATTAGGGAGTTGCGGTATTTTTCCCCTTCCAGTTTCATAATCTTCGGGTGAGTCTCTCCGATTATTAAGTAAACAGTGTCGGGATATTTTTTTACAACTTTAGAAAGAGCCCTAATCGCATATTCTATCCCCTTATTTCTGCTTATTAAACCAAAAGTGGATAAGACTGTTTTTTTCTCGAGCCCAAGGGCTTTTTTGAATTTTTTGCTGTCTTCAAAGGAAACCTGCGGTATTCCGTGGGGAATATATGTGATTTTATTTGAACAAATTTTATAATCCTTTACCAACGTCTCTTCAGAAAGGCTGTTCATTAAAATCACCGCATTGCTTTTTTCGATGATTGCTGAGACGATTTTTCTCAGCTTTTTGTCAGGCTTTGGGATAATGGAGTGGAAAGTCGTGACTACCGGCTTTTCCAATGCCTGCAAAAATGGGATTATATAGTCTCCGTACTCACCTCCGAATAAGCCGAATTCATGCTGTATATTAACTATTTTTATCTCGTCCTTTGAGTTTATTTCCCTTGCTAAAGAAACGTATCCTTCCAGCTCGGCCGAATCGATTTGATAAGCCACATTGCTGTTGTAGTTATATATCCTATCATTCAGCGCGCAAATTTCAGCCTTAATAACAGGATTGAATTTTTTATTAAATGCAACCAACAAGTCTTGGGTAAAGGTTGCAATTCCGCATTCTCTCGGAGGATATGTGCTTAGAATTAAAATTGAATTTTTTTTGGAAAGTGGCCCCATTCTTATTTCTGAGGAGTATTTTTTAATTTAACCAAAAGCTCCTTAAGGTTTACCTTGGCTGCGGCTATTTTATCATCCGAAGCGCCGTAATAAATATATAAGTCTTTCCCGAAGACGGCGGTTCCTGTCGGAAAAACGACATTACTTACGAATCCTTCCTTTTCCCATTTTTCCTCCGGAGAAAACAAGGGCATGTTAAGTCTGCCGATGACCTTGAATGGGTTGTATCTATCCAAAAGTGCGGCTGAAGCATGGTAAATCCTCGCCCTGTTTAACTCTTCTACCGTATGAAAAATAACAAGCCAGCCATCTTTGGTTAATATCGGAGGAGCTCCTCCCCCTATATTTCTGGATTCAAACCAGTATTTATTTTCCAAGACAACGTGGCTGGAAAGTTTTTTGAGATAATTTCTCCAGAATTTCCTTTCCTTTAATTCCTCAAAGTCCTTAAAAAAGATTATCTGCATATCTGGGAGTATTCTCAAAAAAGCTGCGAACTTATTCCCGAACTTTTGGGGAAAAAGTATCATGTCTTTAAACCAAAGCAAAACATCCTTTCCGGCGAGGTCTTGATAATATGATTCAAACATGAAATAACGGTCTTTCAATTCTTCCCTTCTGAACATGGATGCCGCCCTTTTATATGTCATCATCGGGCTGATAATCCCCCGTTTCTTAAAAGTTTTCGGATCCTTGCTGGCAGCATAAGCTGTAATAGCATTTTTCCCGTCATGGGCGACATAAGTCATATAATAAACTTCTCCGATTTTTACAATCCGTGGGTCTTCAACGCCCCTTCTCTCATATTCAAATGTCCGAGGCATCAAGGGAATAATCCTCCTCTCCACCACATTCAACGGTCCCTTCAGCTTGGCGTATCCGATGGTAGAATCGTCATTATCATCTATGGCCCTATAATAAATATGAACGAACTCACCCTCTTGATAACAAGCCGGATTTAAAACAGCTTTTCTTTCAAAAAGCCTGCCAGTGGGTTTTAAGATCACTCCCAACTTCTTAATACTCAAAGTCTTTTTTTTGCCGCCCTGTATGCCTTTAATTACTTTTTCAAATACGTTTTGCATGAGTTAAGCAGAAAGAGCTTTTCCATACCTTTCCCAAGTTCCGCAATCGGTCCAATAGCCCTCATTTTTAAAATCAGCTAATCTATTTTCTTTCGCCAGTTTTGGAAAAATATCTTTTTCAGTCATTATAAATTTGGGGCCGGGATGATTTTCCATAATTTGAGCTGAAAAAAGATAGATGCCCGAGTTCACATAATTGGTCGGGGGATTTGCGGGCTTTTCCAAAAATTCTTTAACCTTGCCATTTTCGCAAACGACTACTCCGTAATTTTGAGGATCTGGAACGCATACCGAGCATAAAGTGGCTAAAGTTTTTTGCTCCCTATGGAATTCGGCCATTTTGGGCAAGTCTATTTCCTTTATCTCGTCTCCATTGGTCAAAAAGAAAGGGCTTTCCCCTATCCAATTCTTTAAATAATAAAGTCCGCCGAAAGTCCCTAAGGGTTCGGTTTCTTCAACGAATTTGATATCTAAATCTGGATAGTATCTTTTTTTCCACCAATCGAATTCCTCACGGAAATTCTGCGATATTAGAATTGAAATCTTATTTATTCCGGATTGAAGAAACAAGTCTGCAAGATAGTTGATAATCGGTTTTCTTTTAACCGGAAGAAGAGGTTTTGGGATTTCTTTCGTAATAGGATAAAGCCTGGTGCCCTTTCCTCCAGCTAAAATAACTGCTTTATAACTGGACAAATCCATATGTTAATTTTACATGATTTATAATTAAAAACAATAGAAAATCATTCAGGCTTCCATGCCGTTTTCCTCTCTAAAATCAATCATTTCGTCCAGCATGGCGGGAAATTCATGCCCGATTTCTTTTTGAGCAAGCGGAAATATCTTATCTTCTTCTTCCTCAATGTGATGCAAAAGGCCCCTTTCCATCTCCTCCAAATGAGCATCCCTCTCTGGTTCATCCGAAAGAGCATCTTCTATTTCTTCCAAATGAGCCTTGACCTCATTATGCTCCCTAATGGCTTCCTGTATTAAGTCTTTGGCTTGATCTGAAATCTTTTCCACATTGGGATAAAATATTTCTTCCTCCATTTCCATATGGAGAGAAAGCTCTTCTGAAATTTGAGCTGCCAGGGATTCTTTTTCGGATCCAGCCGACTTATAATCTATTAAAAGAATTTTTAATTTATCGTGATCTTTTTTAAGAATTTCCAAGGGATTTTTATTTATCATAAGATATTTATAATCTTTTATTGATTAAAAGAAATATAAAAAAATGCTTAAAACTAAATAAAAACCCTTACGGAGATAAGGGGTCTTTATATATATATCCAAACTATCTTCTATTGGGAAACTGTCGTAAATAGGCTCTGCGCGCTTATTTCATTATTCCCCGCCTTATCCGTTGAGCTCACAATGTAATAATAAGGAGTCCCGGATAAAAGCCCTGAAAGAGTAATTTCATGGCTTAAAGCATAATCGGATGACTTGGCATTGGACGTTGACGCGGTTACCAGAAGAGGGCTGACCGTATCATACCACACCGTACTGTCGGACAGCTCATTGGTGGTCCAATTCACCTTAAAAGATGTGGGGTTTATGCTAGAAGCGGAAATATTGGAGATAATCGGAGGAACAGTATCTTTTGTCTGACCATTTAACTTCTTGGAAATCCCTGGAGGCAATATCTGTCCTGGAAGAGGTTTCAATATGTCAATATTCAATTTCTTCCTTATGCCCGGAGCTATCAGCAGTCCCGGGGGAACTTTTCCTGAATTTCCCGCTCCTTTGAGAAGTTCATTGATCTTGTCCAGCGTCTTGGGCCCTACATTTCCCACCTGATTGAGATTGGCTGCTTTTTGGAACAACTTAACGGCATTTTCGGTCATCTTTCCAAAGTATCCGGTGATTTTCCCTTCCGGGTAAATATCCGGATCAGTAGCCAATACCTGTTGGAGAAGCTTAACATCCTCCCCGCTCATCCCGGGTTTCAGCTGCCTTATCAGTTTAAGGGTTTCTTTTACTTCTCCCTGGGTTTGTTTAACTGCCGTCAACTGGGTGTTTAGGGCAGTTATTTGGGATTTTAACTGCTCTATTTGCTGTTGAAGCTTCTGGACCAAATCACTGGCATTAGAAGTCTCTGTTCCGATAGCGAGAGAAGGAATAAAAATAACTCCGAGTAAAATGGCTAAAACTATGTTTTTTTTCATTTTTGTAATTTTATTAATTAAAAGCAACCTTTGTTTTAATTTTATCAAAAATCCAAATAAGGCTGCAATCCGCCAATTCCGCTTACTTTTGCACAGGCAAGACTTCGCAGTTCTTGTATTCAACCTCTTTTCCATTTTCCTGCACTAAAGCAGAATCTCCCTTGCTCCAAAAAACAAAAGACTCATCGCTGTTCGCATATCGTCCCCCATCGGCTGAAAGAGTTTGGTTTAATTCCATACTTCTGCCGTCAGACAGTATAAGCTTCACTCTTCCAGTGGGAACAGGAGGCTGGCCAGGCTGGACAGGAACCTGCTCTCCTTTATAGAATTTGGCTTGTATCGTCTTTCCGCCATCACATTTATACGTTGCGGAAGCCACCGGCTGTTCCTCTACATTATTTTCCGAAACAGAAGATGAAATCTTTTTATAACCTGATAAAAACTTTGCCAACCAGCCGAATAGGCTGAATTTGCCTTCCTGCGCCTTTATGAAACTTTCAATCTTCGCCTGTTCCTCCTCCAAGGTTTTAATTTGGTTTTGGAGTTCTGTTTTATCGCCTTCGTTTTGGACATTTTCCATCAGCCTATTCAATTGTTCCAGCCTGTTTCTGGTTTGAACCATTTCGCTTCTTAGAGTTCCGAGATTTTTATAATCCGTGCCTATTAAAAATGCTTTTATTTTGTTCCTCGACTGGACCTTTTCTATCGCCTGAACCGTTGCGCTTTCAGATTGATTTTGCTGTTGCGCGATAGTTCTTACCTGCTCCCCTATCCCTGCCTCCCTGCCTGCAATGTCTTGAAGGCTTTGGACAAAATTAGCCGCTGCGCTGCGATGCTCTTGGGCATTAACTTGCCCCACTTTTTTTTGCTGTTGCGCTTGAGCCTGACCCTCTTCCCCCTTTGGCATTTGCGGTTCACCCACTGAAGCATAGGCGTTTGCCGCAAAAGTAAAAACGAGCGCCAAAACAATTCCTGTCAAAATTTTGTTTCTCATGTTTTATTTATTTTGATGATAATGACTTTTTATCATTATACAAAAAAATATCATAAAGCGCTATTCCTCCGAGAAAGCGCTCAGTTTAAAATAATATTCACTGTTCCATGGAGTCTCCGGATACCATCCTTTAAGTTTCCTCTTATTTTTTATCAGCTCTTTCTATGTCTATATTTATATCTGCATCCAGTTCAATTTTTGCTTCTATCAGTTTTTTAGATTCTTTCGCTATCTTTTTGCTTTTTTCAAATAAGGAAAAGGAGGCGCCATAATCTCCTGCTTCAAACCTATTTTTCCCTTTTTCTATTTCCTGCCTAGCCAGTTCCAGATTATTCTCTGCTTGAACCGTCGCTTCGCGCCCAAGCTTTTCCTGTTTTTCTTCAATTATCCGCCTTACCTCGTCAACGGCTTCCTGCGCAGACTTTAGCTTTTCCCGATACAGCTCATCTTTCTTCCCTTCAGAATCATCAAGCTCTTTTTCCTCTGAATATATTCCAGACTTTAAAATTTCCGATTCCATATTTTCAATCTCATTAATTAAAGAATCCGCGTCATCCGAGTTTTCACTTTTATATTTAATTTCTTCTAAAACACGGCTATGGGCTTTTAATGAAGCTTCGAATTCGGAAGCTGTTTTTATCGCAATCCCGTGCATTTCGTTATCATTGAATTTGTTCACGCAATCTTCTATCGCCTGCGCATGTTCAAGGAACCCATCTCTTATTTGCTGGCAATTTTTATTATTTATTCTCTTTTGGATAATAAGCTTTTCGGCTTCCTGAAAGCGGCGGTTGGCTAGCTGAATATTTAGCCTTGCTTTTGATTCATCGGAAAAAGCAAAAAAAGATTCAACTCGTTCGTTAACCCCCAATTTTACTAGATAAAGAATTTCTCCCGGAAGAGCAGATTCCGCTCTCGCCGTCATTACTCCTCCGGCCAAAAAGATTGAAAGAAAAACAGCCATCCCGAATTTAACGCGCATTGGATGAAGTTTCCGATCAGCTTTTTCAAGGGGATGCTCTTTCATAAAAGATAAAATCTCATTCCGGATTGAATTTTTTCTCTCTTTATCCATTGATATCCCCTTGGATTCTTTGAATAGTTTTCTTATAAAATTATTGGTTGTCATGCATTTTTTTTTCATTTATAATGCTGCGCAATCTTTTTGTGGCTTGGTTAATCCTTACTGAAACCGCATTGGGAGATTCTCCCAGAATATCCGCTATTTCAGCAGGGAGCAAATCATCTATGTACCTCATAGCCATGACTTGTTTTTGCGCATCGCTCAGTTGATTCAGCATTTTAACAAGATTGGATCCTTCAAAACGCCTGAATATTTCCTCCTCTTTCTTCCCTATATTATTAAGACGGAAAACATCCTCTCTTTCTTTTATGGAGATATCGTCTAAAGAAAGCTCTTTCTTTTTACGGCTGTTATCAATTATTAAATTTAAGGCAGTTTTATATAAAAAGGGCTTTATGTTTTTTATTTCCCCCCCTTTCGCAATATATTTCCAGGTTTTAACGAATGTTTCTTGGGTTAAATCTTCGGCCAGCTCTTTATTATAGACTCTACAAAAACAATACCGATAAATAGCATCGGCATGCTTATTATAATCTTTTAAAAACTTTTTTTCTTCATTTTTCCAAAACATTTCATATTTATTAAAACATAAAATTATAGAAATGTGAATAAAAGAGTTTCTTTTTCCATCCGTCCTATAAATCAGTCGGGATCTAAATTATAAATAACTTCGCTTTTTTAAAAAAAGCGCTCAAAAAATGTTTTCTAAAATTGCGGCAGCAGTAATGGCGATTTTTATCGCCGGAACAGTAGCTTATCCCGTCCTTGCAAAAAAGGACGATGATTGGAAAGAAAGAGGACGAGGAATAGGAAGCCTCATCAGCTCCTTCCAAAAAGAGAAAGATGAAAAGGAATATAGTATTGGAAACGGATTATTCAAAGGGAATACGGCTTTCCAGTCTGCCCATTCAACCTATAGGCAAGCTGTGAAACAAGCCGAAACCGCTTACAAAGAAAAAGTAAAGAACGCCCATAAGAGTTTTGTAGCAGTTATTAAAACAGCAAAAGGCGATCAATCCAAGATATTGTCAGGATATAAGGCATATTTAGCCGAAACGCTGGCAGCTTCAAAACAAAGATCCGCAGCAAAGGAAGCTGCTTTGCAACAGCTCATTGATGCTCTTTCCAGCATTTCAGTCAATAAAGCTCCGATTGCTAACAGCCAAAACGTGGCGTTGAATGAAGATACGCCCAAAGCGATTGTTTTGGCAGGAAGCGATCCAGAAGGTTCCTCCTTAACGTTTGCTGTGGCTGTCAACCCAGCTCACGGAACCCTTTCCGGAACAATTCCAAATTTGACATATACGCCGAATGCGAATTATAACGGAACTGACAGCTTTACGTTCAAGGTTAATGACGGGAGTTTAGACAGCCCTGCAGCAACCATTTCATTAACAATCGCTCCGGTAAATGATGCGCCAGTTGCAAATGCGCAAAGCGTTACAACCCAGAAAAATGCATCCAAGGCTATAGCTTTAACCGGAACCGATATCGAAAATTCAACTTTAACTTTTACGGTTGTCTCCAATCCTTTGCACGGAACTCTTTCTGGATCAGCCCCTGCTGTCACATATATTCCAAACAATGATTTCACAGGAAATGACAGCTTTACGTTCAAGGTTAATGACGGAAATCTAGACAGCTCTACTGCAATTGTTTCTTTAACGGTCAGCCCTTAAAGCGCGCTGCATAAACAAAAACACTCCCTTTTCAGGGGGTGTTTTTGTTTGCCGCTCTGCCTAATTTATTCATAATTCTCTCTTCTTACTTTCCGAGCCCTCGTTCTCCTTCGAAGAATTTCTTTGGCTATTACCGCCGTATCAAGAAGCCCGATCGCGCATAAAACCGCCTCTTTCTCTTCCCCATTCAATCTATTAACCGTTTTTAGAAGAATTTCTAACGCTTTCTTTTCTTCCATATCTATTTTAATAATTGGGTTATAAGAGCGACTATTTGGTCTTTTTCTTTCGGATTGCTCTCAGCAACCAAAAGAGCCAATATCGTTAAGGTATTATCATTTATCTTCTTTTCACCGTTTTCCCTATAAAGATAATTATTCCTATCTAAAAAGTAGATAAAGAGAAAAGAAGCGATTCTTTTATTTCCGTCTGTAAAAGGATGATCTTTAATTGCAAAATAAATAAAATTAGCTGCTTTCTCTTCAATGCCTCTATATAATTCCTTTCCGTTAAAAGATTGGTAAATATTCTTAACCAGGCCTTCGAGCTTATGATCTACTTCTATCCCGAAGATGTCTCCCGCCTCTTTTTTAGACACGAGATCTTTTTTAATTGAGCTTATTATATCTAAAGACAAATTGTAAGTTAAGACAAATTTTGATTTTTCTCCTTCAAACTTTTGGAGTTTGTTTCTATCGTATTGCTCCAAAAGGGACAAGGTTTTTGAATAATCTGCCAAAAGCCCAAGCAGCTCCTCTTCTTGCCCTTTTAGTAATTTTGCTTTTGATTTTTTATGTAAAAAATCAATTGCATTTTTTAAAGCTCTAAACTTTTCACCCGCCTCTAAAAGACGGCTTTCGTTTACCGCATACCCCTCTATCAAATAGCTTCTTAAAACTTGCGTTGCCCAAATTCTAAATTGAGTGGCTTTCTTGGAATTTACCCTTTAGCCGACGGAAATGATCGCATCCAGACTGTAAAATTGCGTTTTATATTCCTTGCCGTCGGAAGCAGTATGTTCCAAAATGGAACATACTGAATTCTTTTTTAATTCTTTGGATTTAAATATATTATTCAAATGTTTAGTAATGGCCGGCCTCTCTGTGCCAAAAAGCTCGGCTATCTGCGCTTGTGTAAGCCAAACCGTTCCATCTTCAAATCGCACCTTCAGCTCCACTTCATTTTCCGAAGGCTTGTAAATCACGATTTCCCCCTTGTTAAATTTTTCTTTTTTCTTTCCCATTTATTTCATTTTATCAAAAAATCGCCCAAATGGCGATTTCTATCTTAACGGAAAACCGCCTTTTGGGCAGTTTTTCATCTGATAAGCTCTTACTAATGTTTTCTTTTCTTCGCTTTTTCCGCAAGCATTAGATGCTTTATAGCCAATCGCTTTTTGGTTTTGCGAGAATGTGACGTTCTTTTACTCACAATCCCTTTTTTTCTTTTTGCCATATTCTTACTATATCAAAGAAAACCCTTAATTTCCACTTCGCCCTCATAGGTCCCACATAACAGGCAACGTGCCCATGAAAGGATATTCCCCGAATAAAACGTCTGCCACCCCCCCGCCTTCGCTACCTGGAAGCCAAGCTGCTATGACAGCATCCCAGTCTTTTATATATTCTTTAATATCAAGGGGCCTGCCGGAAATAATAATAACCACTATTTTTTGGCTTTTTTTCTTTAAATTATAGATTGCGTTGATATCTTCTGCAGAAAGCCTGGGATTTTCATTGTCGCCCCATCCTTCGGCATAAGGATTTTCACCCACAACAGCAATGCCTATGTCGGCTAACTCGTCCTGTTTGTTAAAATCTCCGTTTAAATCATATTCCAATGCCGTGCCGGAAGAAACTGTTTTTTTAATGCCCTCTAAAATAGTTGTGCCCGGTATCCAGTTGCCATCAATACCCTGCCACTCCACCGTCCATCCCCCGCACTGTTTTCCCAAATTGTTCGCGGCTGATCCTGCTACTAAAATCCTAAGATTATTTTTAACGATCGGGACAATATTGTCGTTTTTTAGCAAAACAAGGGATTCCCTGACAGCTTCTCGAGCTATCTCTCTGTGCGCCTTAGAACCTATAATTTTCAAATTAAATGGGCTGTTTTTAACATTATCAAATAATCCTATTTCAAATTTGGCTTTTAAGATTCTTTTTACGGCATCGTTAATTCTTTTTAAGTCGAGATCTCCTTCGGCTAAAGCGCGGTGCATATACGTAGAAAAGTTTTCGTATTCAAAAGGAAGCATAATCATATCAACTCCCGCGTTTATATCCCTGACTAACGCCCCGTATTCGTCTTTTTCATTTTGATAAACTCCATACCAATCAGAAAAAATAAAACCCTCAAAACCCAACTCGTTTTTTAAAACATCTGTCAGCAGATATTTATTGCTAGAAATCTTCTCTCCATTCCAATTACTCAATCCTACCATAATGGATTTTACGTCAGCTTTTACCGCCTCTTTAAAAGGTTCTAGATGGTTTTTTCTTAATTCCTCTTCTGCGATATCGGAATTTCCTTGGTCGATTAAAAAATCCTTATTGGCCGAACTTCCCCACTTCATAGAACCTTGCCCTATATAATGTTTAGCTGACCCGGCGACTAGGGCAGAAGACTGCAATCCTTCTATGTAGGCCTTGCCGAGAACGCTTACCGTTTTAACGTCCGAACTAAAAATTTCGTATGTTCTGCCCCACCTTAGATCTTGGACTACATCTATATTAGGAGAAAAAACCCAATAAATTCCGGTTGCAGCCGCTTCTTCGGCTGTTGCTTTTGCCACCTCATAAACCAAATCTGCATTTTTTGCTGCTCCTAAACCTATAAAATGAGGGAAAATAGTAGCTCCCGGAACATTACTGTGTCCGTGGTTGGCATCGACACCGTATAATAATGGTATTTTAAGACGGGTTTTTTGGCTGTAGGATTGAAAGTTTTTTACCATTTCCAACCAACCCTCGGATGTATTATTATCGGGTTTCGCCCCGCCCCCGCTTAAGAGGGCGCCTAACCCATATTTCGCAATATCATTTAAATCATGGATGCTATTTTTTTCAACTAAAGCCATCTGCCCGATTTTCTCCGCAATCGTCATCCTGTCTAACAAATCAGCTACCCTTTCTTCAACTGGCAGCGCTGGATTTTGATAAGGAAGATTTTCTTCATGGCAATCCGTATCGTTTTCTTCGCAAAACTGGACATATGTTATCTCTAAAGAAGGGCGCGAAGAGCTAAAAAAAACATAACTTAAAGCCGCTCCGGAAAGTAAAATCAATACAACTGCTAGGAACACTAATAATTTTGCATTTAGTTTAAACATGTTTTATTTCCCATCTCACCCAAGGATTATTTGTCAACAAAGTTTAATCCGTTTTGAAAAGCTTTGATTATGTCCTTTGCTCCAATAAATATTTCTTGGGGTAGATTATCCAGATCAAACCATTTCCATTCTTCGCATTTGTCTGGTTCTTTTAAGATTGGCTCTCCTTCCGCATCTTTCGCCATAAACCCAACTTGAACATAGTGTTGGTCTTCCCTATTGTCATTTACAAGACAAATAAATTCAAAATCATTAGCAACCAATCCGGTTTCTTCAAAAAGTTCTCTTTTTGCCGTATCCTGCATTTTCTCTTTTTGCTCTAAATGTCCGCCAGGCAAACCCCAAGAACCCGCACCATAAACATTTTTTCTTTTTCCCAAAAGAAGCTTATCATCTCTGATCGCAAAAACGTGTATGCCTACATGAAATTGGTCATATTTATCTTCCATAGTTTTAAAATTGAATTATATACAATCCTTTCTGCTTTATTTCTTTCGCCTGGCCGAACTTATCCAAATCAAATTTAATAATATAGCTCGGTTTGACTTCTATTTCCTTATCTGTATATTCTTTTGTATTTGGATTCCATTCTTGCAAAATAAGAGTATCTCCCTCCTCTATTTCAAAATCGGCTAATCTTACTTCAAAT
>Ga0105104_10000828_pt1 | contig 23974 bp, 20 predicted proteins | sample PPLLaktember2015_3_FD_87034 | JGI IMG/M metagenome (GOLD analysis project Ga0105104, IMG submission 87034) | Freshwater sediment microbial communities from Prairie Pothole Lake near Jamestown, North Dakota, USA - PPLs Lake P7 Core (6) Depth... | ecosystem: Environmental > Aquatic > Freshwater >...
CAACTTTTTCGCTTTTACCTCTCACGACCAGTGTGGATTGGGGAGAGATGGTTGTAACAGCGGTCCCGACGGGTTTCGGGTTCGCGATACGTACCCAGAAAACACTCGATATCTGCGCTAATTTAGATCCAAATCGATGGTATAAGCGGACAGGGTGGACAATTCGCCGGGCTCAGACTCTCAAGGTCGCACGCCTCGCGCCAGTCTTGCCTTCGCTGCCCAAAGGCACTTAAGGAGTGCCTTTTTTAATTAAAAATGTGCGCAGTCAGGAATCGACTCCTACGAACAGGGGTCGTGGCCGCCTCTTGATACCAATAAATTTTACAACCCGCAGCATCAATGCTATTTTGTCTATGGAACTATAAAATTCATGGTTGACTTTTGCTTCAGAATGATTACAATAGTAATTAACTTGATGTAAGTAATTGTTACATGTCGTAAATAACTACAAAGGTTTTATGGCACACCAGACTACCATCACTTCTGCCGAGATGCGCGGGATAAATCGCTCGGCCATTCTGGAAATCATTCGCCGGGAGAGCCCTATTGCGCGTACTACAATCGCCCAACGGCTCGGCGTCAGCCTGCCAACCGTGATGCGTATTGTAGATGGTCTGATCGAGGATGGTTTTGTCCGCCCGCAAGGAGAAACTGAATGGAGCGGCGGGCGGCGACGTCCCCTGCTTGAATTCAATGCGGATGGGTACGTTGTCCTGGGTGTGGATATGGGCGGGACGGAGAAAATGTATGGTGCAATCTCAGAAATTGGCGGCAATATCATCAATGAGGCAAATATAGATCGCCAGGGTGCGTCGGGCGAGGAATGCTACCGCCTATTAATCAAGCTGATCGACACTCTGCTTGCCAGCCCTGGCCTCAAAGGACGGAAAGTGCGAGGAATTGGTGTTGGAGCACCAGGAATTACACATCATCGCGAAGGGATTGTCAAATGGGCGTATGCTTTGAACTGGAGGGATTTTCCCCTCAAGGACATGTTGGCAAGGCGCTATAAACTGCCGATCACGGTGGATAACGATGTGAATTTAGCCGCGCTGGGGGAATATTGGTTTGGTGCGGGACAGAGCATTCAGAACATGGTCATGATCATAGATGGCGCAGGGATTGGGGCTGGCATCATCATTGATGGTACTTTATATAGGGGTTCAAGCGAGGCATCTGGCGAGATCGGTCACATGATTCCAGGACGCGAGTTTTTAGGAAAGAGTTTTTCGGATTTTGGCGGTTTGGAGAGTGTCGCGTCAGGCACGGCCATGATCAAGATGGCCAGGGCAGTTTTGAGATCCAGAAAAGATGCGCCTAAACTCAATGATCTGCGGGCAGATGATATCTTTGAATCCGCTCAACGAGGGGAAAAGTGGGCAGCTTCCATCATTGACGAGGTTGTTGATTACCTGGCGATTGCCATTGCAAATCTCTCCGTTTCTTTTGATCCGGAATTGATTGTACTCGGCGGGGGCGTGACCAGTTTCGCTAATATGCTGGTGGAACCTATCTTGCGCCGAATTGAGGGTGTCATACCAACACCACCCAGGTTGGTGCTTTCGAGCCTGGGCCCGCGGGCAACCGTCATGGGTGCAATCATCACAGTACTTCATAATACATCTAATTTTTATGTTGTGCATAAGTTGTCATAAGAGAGGAGGCGCCTCATCCAGCGAGTGAATTGAACAACCAGTGAGAGAGCATTTCAATCTATATATGATGGAAGGAGAAGAAGCCATGCGTACGTTATATAAAATCAGCCTGCTGGTATTAGCCCTTCTGTTTGTAGTGGGAACAGTGGGTTGTGCATCCAAACAGGCCGCAGGTTCCGTTACCATTCACGTGCTAACGATGGATCAGGCTGGCCTCAAGCCGGGCGAGATCGATCAGATTGCTCGTGAATTTGAAGCCAAAAACCCGGATATCAAAGTAAATATGGAATATCTTGGTTACGATTTCATCCATGACAAGATCACTACAGGCATGGCTGCCAACCCTCCAGCCTATGATGCAGTGATGATCGATGTCATCTGGCCGGATGAATTCATCCAAGCCGGGTATTTGCTGGATGTTACCGACCGCATTACACCCGAGATGAAGTCTGGCATGTTCCCGGCTTCCTGGAATGGTGTCACTCGCAACGGCAAGGTCTACGGGATGCCCTGGCTGATGGATGTGAAATACTTCATGTACAACAAGGACATGCTGCAGAAGGCTGGTATTACTGACCCACCCAAGACTTGGGAAGAACTCGTTGATCAGGCGAAGATAATTAAGGATAAGGGTATTGTAGAATTTCCCATTATCTGGTCCTGGAATCAGAAGGAGGGTGTTGTCTGTGATTACGCCGTTTTACTCTACGGAAACGGCGGTTCATTTGTGGACGCCAATGGCAAGCCGGCATTCAACAACGACAAAGGCGTTGAAGTCCTAACCTGGATGAAGCAAACACTTGACGATGGCTTGACCAATCCAAGTTCCATATCGTCCGATGAGAATATGGTTCGAGATAACTTTATCGCCGGCGAATCTGCCTTCGCTGTGAACTGGTTGTTCCAGTACAGTGATTCGAATGATGCATCCAAATCAACAATCGTTGGGCAGGCCGCCTTTGCGCCTATGCCAGTGTATCAAGCGGGAGCTGATGCGGGCGTCAAAGGTTCAAGCGTAGATGGTTCGAGTTCCTTCGCAATCATGGCGACCACTCCCTATCCCGATCAAACCTGGAAATTCCTAAGCTATTTAACCAGTAATGAAGTCCAGACCAGATATTCAGCAGAAATGCTGCCTGTCTGGCAGGCCGACTTCGAAGGGGAGGCCTTGAAACAGCTGGAAGGTGCGACTCCGAACAATCCGGTGACCGTTCCGGCGTTTCTGGCGCAGTTCCCTTATGCGAATGAGCGTCCAACCGTCCCTTACTACAACGAAGCCTCCGCTGCACTGCAACTCGCAATTCAAGAAGCATTAACAGGAGTCAAGCCCCCTCAGCAGGCCTTGGATGATGCAGCTGCCAAATGGATTGAGCTGGCAGGCAAGTAACCTGGGCGCAGAAAATGAGTGGATCTGCGTTTTTACGCAGGTCCACTCATATTTTCAATATGGCAATGAATTCAATCAAAAGGCGGCCTACTTTGCAACAGCAGGATGCGCGCACAGCCTGGCTATTGCTTGCCCCAAGCTTGGTGATCCTGCTTGGCGTCACGTTATGGCCGGTTATCTCCACATTTATCCTGAGCTTTTTTCACGCACCAACCGGTATTAACCAGGTACGGACATTTGTCGGCTTTGGCAATTATCTGGAGATGTTAAGAGATCGGACTTTTTGGGAAACCATTGGGCGGACTCTTTACTTTACGATTGTCTCTGTAGGTTTGGAGTTGATTTTAGGACTGGCAATTGCTCAGTTAATTCATTCACGTCCATGGGGTTGGCAGTTTTTACGCTTCAGCCTGATCATCCCCTGGGCTGTGCCAACCATTGTCAATGGTGCGATGTGGCGCTGGATTTACAGTGCTGATTTCGGAGCACTGAATGGTCTGTTGATGCAGCTGGGTTTGATCAAACATTATATTCCCTGGCTAGCCCAGCCCAATATGGCAATGAACCTGGTGATTGTGGCAGATATCTGGCACACGATGCCGTTCGTCGCTTTGGTCTTGCAGGCTGCTCTGGCAACTCTGCCAGGAGATTTGGAAGAGGCTGCCGCGGTAGATGGCGCCAATGCCTGGCAGCGTTTTTGGCAGATCCGCATCCCTTTATTGAGACCAGCCATCCTGGTCGCGCTGATCGTACGGACTGTGGACGCCTTCCGAGTATTCGACATCGTTTACATCCTCACGAGTGGGGGGCCCGCCTATAAAACAATGACAATTACTTATTTGACCTATCTAAATTCATTTGCGTTCGGAAAACAGGGAACCGGTGCAGCGTTGTCTTTCCTGATCTCTGCGTTTACTATCACTATGGCTCTTGTTTATATTCGTATTTTCTATCGGCCTGAGGAGACTCAGTAATGTCGCATCACAAGTTGACTCAAAAGCTATGGTTATCTCTTCTCACCCTGCCGGTGTTTTTCTTTATTTTCTTTCCCCTGCTTTGGTTGTTCAGTGCCAGTCTTTCCACACAGGTGGAATTATTCGCGGTGCCTCCGCACTGGATTCCGCAGGCACCCACTCTCCAAAATTATCTTGATATTATCTTTCCCAGTCAAGCTGCGTCGTCTGTGCCGCGCACCTTTGCAACCGCATTATTGAATTCGGTCAAGATTGCCTCAGCAGTGACGATCGTTTGTGTTTTTGTGGGGAGCATGGCGGCCTACGCTCTGACGCGGATCCCGTTCAAGTTTAATCGTTCGATTCAGCTTGGAGTTATCGCAACGCGCATGATCCCGGAAGTATCGCTGGTCCTGCCGCTCTTTATCATCGCTTCGCGCCTGCAGTTGATCAACAAGCCTGTCGTACTGGTTCTTACCTACCTGAGTTTTGCACTCCCCTATGCGATCTGGTTAATGGCTGCTTACTTTCAGACAGTTCCGATCGAACTGGAGGATGCAGCCCGTTTAGACGGCTGTTCCCGTCTGGGTATCTTGTTCCGCGTCGTCATGCCGATCTCTGTGCCTGGATTGGTTTCTACTGCCATGTTTGTGTTTCTGCTCGCTTGGGATGAATTTTTCTATGCCCTGATCTTTACCAGCACACTTGCTGCAAAGACCGTCCCTGTGGCAATTGCAGAATTTGTGGGCCGTTATGTAGTGAATATCAACGGGATGATGGCCGGTGGAATCCTTGCCGCTGTCCCGCCTGTTTTAGTGGCACTGATTTTCCAGCGTTACATTGTGAGAGGCATGACAGCCGGAGCCGTAAAAGGCTGACTGCCGTCCCGGGTGATGCGGTCGCTTGCAGTTCGCTTATATTCGCCTGCCCAAAATCGGCATAGTTTTATAATGATCGCTTGTACGGATACAATGCCAAGATGAGAATCCTGATCGTTGACGACGAGTACCTCGTAAGGGCAAGCCTGATAAGCATGCTTGGTGAAGTTAACTTGCCTATCGATTCCATCGAAGAGGCAACGACCGGCGAAGAAATGATAAAGATGATTGCGCAAGGCCTGCCCGATGTGGCTTTCGTTGATATTCGTATGCCTGGTCTCAGCGGGCTGGATGCAATCAAAGTGGGAAAACCATTATCCCCTCAAACTAAGTGGTTCATTTTGACCGGTTTTCCTGAATTTGACTATGCTCAGGAGGCTATCAGACTAGGAGTGTCTGGATACTTATTGAAACCGGTTAGTCCCGATGAATTGAAGAGAATCCTCATGGGCTTCCTGGAGGAGAACAAGAAACAAAAGACAGCTCAAAACAAACAGTTTGAACGGGAATTAATGGCGTTGCTCTATGGCATGACATCTCTGGAGTTCGAAGATTCAGAGAGCTTCATTAGAAGAGCACATTTTATCGGCGCAATTTTTTATTTCGATAGTCATCTCCCTGAAAAAATAAGAGCGGAACGGCAATTCGCCTTCTATCGCAGCGCTCAGGAGATTATCGATGAAAACTTGGATAATTACAACAGGCTGGCATTAATCGTACTGCCAAACGGTGAGTTGGCAACAGTTGGGGCCTGGGAGCCGGTGCAGGATCGGCACGCTGAACAGCATGTCCAAAAATACCTCAGGGCCCTGGAGAGTGAAATCCGAAACGTGAGTGGAAAAGACCTGGCATTAACTCTAATCAAGACCAGGGAAGCCTCTACCTATCAGGATTTCCTGGATCAGCTTGAGGGTCTGCAGGAAAGCGCCTGTTTGCGTGTCCTCTGCGGGATCGGAAGACTGTTGGACGCAAATAACCTTAGTCAGCATGCCAAAGATCCTGATCAAAAGGATCTTGCGAACCAAATTCAGGCACTTGGCCGCAGTTATCGCGATAGAAACAAGCTGAACTTTATCAGGGTCTTGGAACGTCTTAAGAAGTCTTTCCAGAAAGAAAGATCCAAGTCTCAAGATCCTCAAATGGAGAATCTGGTTGATTTTATCAACCGATCTATGGGATGCCGGTTGGCGGCAGATCAAAGCCCAAAGCAATGGGTGAAGATACTTGAACAATATGATGCTTTGTTTGCCGCCAATTTGCCAAGAGATGAACTTCAAAGCATGGATATTGTCGATCAGGTGGTTGCCTTTATGGAGGAGCACTTTATGTCTAATATCGGCATCGGTCAGATTGCTGAACAGTTGAACATCACGCCAAACTACCTAAGCACTTTATTTCACAAGAAAACCGGTATTAATTTCATGGCATATTTGAAAAAAGTCCGTATGCTGAAGGCGAGAGAACTGTTGAGCGATCCCAATATTCAGGTTCATCAAGTTGCAAATCAAGTTGGCTATTTCAGCACTCGCCATTTCGCCAGACTTTTTGCGGAACATTATGGATGTCTTCCGTCCGAATACCGTGACAGGTATAAAGGCCGGTAAGAGAGATACTTGGACAATGTTTATCCAACATGGAATGACAATAAATGGCGGCGAGCGAGCGATCTGACAGGTCACTCGCTCTTTTATTTGTTTCTGAACATAGCCCTTTTACAGAGGAGATCCCTGGAGTAGAGAAATTAGCACATCCAGCGTAGTTTTATGTCATTGTCAAAAATAGTCTGCGTGCTATCATAAAAATTGGATGCATCCAAATTAACAACACAGGACCATTTGGTAAGAAACCCAAATGGACAACGATACTCCAGAGGAGGATCCGCCCCAATAATCTCCATGTCATATTACAGGCTTGTTGCATTCGATAGGGATATGCATGATCCATTGGCAGATGGAATGAAAGTTTATCTGCCGAAGGTTTCGGTGTTTCTTGTTTTGAAAAGGAGAAAAAATGAACATTACGAAGAGAATCACTGCTTTGCTAAGCCTGGTGATCATTCTGTCTTTGGCTGCTTGTACGGCCCCCTCAACCCCCGCACCTCAGGCTGTCGCTCCAACACAACCTGAAGCACAGCCCGAAGCAACGGAAGCCAACGTACCGGCTGAAGTTGTCATTATTTCAGTTATGACAAACCGTGTTGGCACGCAGGCTGAACTATTGGAGCAGATCGCCAGGAAGTTCGAGGCGGAAAACCCGGATATCAAAGTCGATTTTTCAGCGCCCGGTGCAGATTACGAAAAGCTGATGAGGATCAAGATGGCTGCCAATGACATGCCCGATGTATTTTCCACACACGGTTGGGCGAAAATTCGCTATGGGGAGTTCCTGCTTGATCTGAAGGATCAGCCCTGGGCTGCACAGCTTGATTCAGCCATTAAGCCGGCGGTAACCGATGATACCGGCAAGGTCTACGTTTTGCCCATGGATCAGGAGAAAACCGGCCCCGCATTTAATGCGGATGTTCTCAAAGAGTATGATGTTGAGGTTCCCCTCACATGGACAGATTTCCTGGCTGCCTGTGAAACGATCAAGACCAAGAGCGAGGGCAAGGTAACCTGTGTCCATATGGGCGGCGCAGATTCATGGACCGTAGGTCAGTATTATGACTTTTTCTCGACCCCCTTGGCGATCAGCCCCACTCCAAATGATGCAAATGCCCTCCTGGATGGCACATATGATTGGAGTAAATACACGGTCCTCTCGCAGAATCTACTTGACCTCAAGACGCATGGCTACCTGAATGTCGACGCATTGACAGCCAAGTATACTGATTCTGCAGCTGCCCTGGCGGAAGGCAAAGCAGCCTTTGGTTTCTATGGACCCTTCATTTGCGATGAAGCACTGAAGACGAATCCAGACTTCAAGTGTGGAATCATGCCCATTCCGTCCCTGGTAGAGGGTGACAAACCTACTTTTGCAGGCGGTGAGCTTACCACATGGGGCGTCTGGAAAGACTCTGAGCATGCTGACGCAGCGCTCAAATTCGTGAACTACTTTGCCCAGCCAGAAAATGTGAAAGCAGTGGCCGAATCTAATAAGGTCCCGGCGGGATTGACTGGTATTGAGGTTGATGCAGGCTACCTGACACAGTACTACACCCAATACGCCGACTTGCGCACGTTCACCTACTTTGATCGCATCTACCTGCCAAATGGCATGTGGGATGTGCTGTGCAAGAACGGTCAGGATGTGCTGGCTGGCGGTATCACACCCGAACAAGCCACCGACAACATTGCCAAGGAGTTTGATCGACTGAGCGCCTCCCAATAAACCATCTTCTCCTTCTGGGTTTTAGGTTTGCCCAGTGTGAATGTAGAGAGCGGCGCAGGTGATTGTGCCGCTCTCCATATCGAGAGCTTGAAATGGACATTGTTCAATCTTCGAAAAAGAATCCAGGCGAGATGAGAACAAAAGGAAACCGGTTGAAAAGTTTCTTTGATTCGCCCGTTTCACTTAATCTCATGTACATTCCTGCCTTGCTTTTATTCGCCGTTTTTATTTACTATCCAATCGCCCAGGGAATCAAGATCTCCTTTACGAATTGGAACGGATATTCTGCTCATTATTCTTTTGTGGGGCTTGAAAAATATCGTTACATGTTTACAGATATGAGGACCTACAAGGTGATTATCAATACTCTGATCTACGGTTTGGGCAGCACGTTGTTACAGAATATCCTTGGTCTTGCATACGCCGTGCTTCTGAATGCCAAGCTTAAGGGCAGGGGAATCGTCAGGACAATCGTCTACTTTCCGGTCATTGTTGCGCCCATCATTATGGGATATGTTTGGTATTTTATCTTTCAGTACGATGGCGGCGCTCTAAACGACATCATGCTGGCTTTGGGGAAGGAGCCGGTTGATTGGCTGGGGAATGGTCCGCGCGCCGTTTGGTTGATTACATTGGTCAACACTTTCCAGTATATGGGGGTCGCCATGGTCGTATATTTGGCAGGATTACAGGCAATTCCAAAGGAATATCTCGAGGCAGCGGAGGTGGATGGCGCCTCTGGATTCTATAAATTCATACATATTACATTGCCCTTATTGATGCCAGCGATAACTGTCAGTATTGTCCTCAACATCATCGAAGGCTTAAAGTTGTTCGATGTAATTGTCTCCATGACCAATGGAGGACCGGGTTATGCTTCACATTCCTTGTCCACGATGATGTCTGATTTGTTCTTTGCAGGCCAGGATGCGGGTTTCGCAGCCGCTTTGGGAAATTTAATGTTCGTACTTATTAGTTTGTTTGGCATAAGTTCATTGAAATTCCTGCGCGGGAAAGAGGTGGATTTATGATCAAGATTATTAATATGCTTAAGAAGCTGATGCGTTACTTGACGGCGCTCTTTATTTTCATCGTCCATCTGATCCCTTTCTATATATTGATCAATATTGCTTTTAAAACACGTCAGGATACCAGCTCGCGATGGACCCCACCCAATGCTTTGTATCTAAAGAACTTTAGCGATGTATGGACTCAATCTCACCTTGGTTCCGCACTCTTGAATGACCTGATTATCACCGTTTGCACGGTTGCCCTGGTCGTTTTCGTGGGAGTTCTGGCCGCCTATCCCCTGGCGCGGTATCCAACTCGCTGGAATAACGCTATCTATACCTTGTCAATTTCAACCCTGATTGTTCCGGCTCTGACCGTTTTGGTGCCTTTATATAAGCTGGTGGTAGACATTCATGGGATCAGTACCTATTGGGCAATGGTCTTGGTGCTCACTACTTTTTTTCTGCCGACCGTCATTTTTTTATATACGGGCTTCATCAGGACAATTCCCCGAGAATTGGATGAAGCTGCGTTAATTGACGGCTGTAACCGCTATGAGATCTTCTTCCGTATTATTTTCCCGCTCCTCAAGCCGGTGACGGCAAGTGTAATTATCATCATTATGTTGGGAGTCTGGAACGACTATCGTTTTTCTCTCTTCCTCCTCCAGAAAAGATCGGTCCAAACGGTTCCGTTGGTGCTTTCCCAATTCTTCTCTCAGTTTCAAAACAATCTACCCCTGGCAGCTGCCGGCAGTCTGCTCAGTATGATACCTATGGCGCTGATCTACCTGTTCTTGCAGAAATATTTCGTCAGCGGCCTGGCAGAAGGGGCAGTCAAAGGCTAGGAGAGACCCTGTCTCTTCAGGAAAAATCGTCAATGAATGTAAATTACTACGAAAAATATCAGAAGTTCATCCTGACGACAGATCACACAGCCTATTGCCTTGGCATCGACCCGGAAGGCAATGTTCAGCATCTCTATTGGGGCGCGAAATTACCTTATGTCGAGGATTATCCTGGCTGCCACGAGATCGGTCAAACGGTTGGCATCGGAAAGAACCGGGAAAACCCAAGAGGTCTGAGCCTTAGCAGTTTTTACTATCCGTACGAAGCTACAAAAGCTGTGATCAATGAGGAATACACAGGCTGGGGAGGATTAAACTTTGTCGAGCCTTGCTTAAAAGTGGACTTTCCTGATGGAGTGAGAGACCTGGTATTAAAGTATCAGACCCATGAGATCAAGAGTGATTGCGAACTGATAGTCACGCTGAGAGATGTTTACTATCCGCTCCTTGTGCATCTTGGCTATCGTGTATTTCCAGAGGTGGGTATTCTTGTTCGCTGGGCGGAGATCGAAAATCAGTGTGAGGCAAGCTTGCGACTGGAAAGCGTGCAGTCGGCTGTGTGGCACTTGCCAGATAATCGTGGGTATCGGTTGTCCTCTCTTGCGGGTCGTTGGGCAGATGAGTTCAACCTCAATCGGACCATGGTTCAACAGGGCAAGAAGGTGATGGAAAGCCGCCGAGGAATTACCAGCCATCACGAAACTCCATGGTTCGCTTTCGATCCCGAGGGGGACTCCACAGAACATGACGGTCCCGTCTGGTTCGGGGCATTGGCCTGGAGCGGGAATTGGAAAATGGTGGTCGAGCGCACCTCCAACCGGCAGACACGCGTCACGGCTGGGATCAACGATTTTGATTTCGCCTGGGAACTGAGACCGGGCGAAACATTTAAAACACCCGAATGTATTGGCGGCTATACACAAGACGGATTTGGAGGCGCCAGCCGTTCACTTCATCATTACGCTCTCCATTATATATATCCAGAAACATACCGCGCCAAACCGTGGCCCGTTTTCTACAATACCTGGGAAACCTACTGGTTCGATCTCGATGAGCAGAAATTAATGGCTCTGGCGGAAAAGGCCGCGCTGCTGGGAGTTGAAGTCTTTCACGTGGACGACGGCTGGTTCAGTACGCGTCGGGATGAATACTCCGGCCTGGGAGACTGGTTTGTCAGCAAGCAGAAGTTTCCAAATGGTCTCAAACCGTTGGTGGAAACGGTGAAATCGCTTGGGATGGAGTTCAGTCTGTGGATCGAGCCGGAGAACGTCAATGCGAACAGCGAGGTTTATCGCGCCCATCCCGATTGGGTGTATAGGTTCCCAACTCGTGAGCCCAGTGTCCAGCGGGAAAGCCTGATTTTAAATCTGGGACGCCAGGACGTTCGCGCCTATATCTGGCAGTGCCTTTCGCAATTGATACAGGAGTACGGCATCAGGCATTTCAAGTGGGATCTCAACCGCCATATGAGCGAACCGGGCTGGGATGGCCTGCCGGTCGATCGCCAGAAAGAAATTTGGGTACGACACGTACAGGGCATATACGAAATTAAGGAGCGGATCAAGAAAGAGTTCCCGCAAGTTTCTCTGGAGTGCTGCTCGGGCGGCGGCGGGCGCGTGGATTATGGCATGTTGAAATACTGCGAACTTGCACTGGTGAGTGACAACCATGATCCTTTGACCCGCCTCCTGATCCAGGAAGGTTACTCTTACATCTTTCCTGCGAAAACGATGGGCAGTTGGGTGACCGATGTGCCCTCGCCTCTCACTAATCGCAGCCTGCCATTAAAGTTCATGTTTCACATGGCCATGACAGGTGCAATGGGAATCCAATCGAATATTCTAGAGTGGAGTGAGCAGGAGACTGAATATGCCAAAGAGATGATCCGGCTTTACAAGGAAATACGACCGATCATTCAGCAAGGCCACCTGTACCGCTTGTGTTCTCTGCGCAGCGATCATATCGGCGCAGTCCAATATGTTGACCAGCAATCGGACCACGCCGTGCTCTTTGCTTTTATGTGGACGAACTGTGCCTGTCCTGCACCGGTCAAGAACATTTTTCGCTGGGGCGCGCCGCGTTTTGTGTATAAGCTTTTCCTGCAGGGATTGACACCGGACAAACGGTACTCGGTGAATGGAAGTCCAGCACTGCGCAGCGGCGCTTCATTAATGAATGCCGGTTTGGAGGTCGAACTGGAAGGAGACGGAGACAGCACGTTCGTCCGTCTTGAGGCGGTTCCTACACTGAAAGATTGGAAAGTGAAATCATTATGAAATGTCGCATGTGTTCAGCCTTTCGGCTCAAACTGGAAGGTATTCCAGAATATGTTCGTCTTCATCAGCAGGTGTGGCCCGAACTTGTGCAAGTTTATCGTGAGGCTGGCATTACACAGATCAGTTGTTTCCTGAACGGACGCGATGTGGTGGTTTGCAGTGAATATGAACTGGAAGTCTATCAGCAGCAAAAAGAGGCTCTCAGCCACAATTTAGTGGAATTGCGCTGGCAGGCATTGATGCAGACTTTACGTGATCCAGACTCTCAAATGTTATGTTTTGAAGAGATATTTCATATGCCGGCTTTGGAAGGAAATCCATGAGATACGTCGTCATCTTTCACGCAAATCTAAATTATGCATACCTTACCGAAAATCGATATGAATTCGTGATCCGCCGCGCTTACGAAATGGTGCTGGACACCATGCGGGCTTGTTTTCCTGACATGAAGTTTGTCTTTGAAGCCTCCGGTTACACAGTGGAACAGATCGCTTTGAAGACACCGGATGTGCTGAAAAAACTAAAGGGCGCGATCGATCGAGGTCAGTGCGAGTTCATGGGCTCACCGTACGCCCAGCCCATGCTGCCCAATTTTCCGGAGGAAGATGGCATCTGGTCGATCCGTTTTGCAAACGAAGCTTACCAAACATATTTGGGCGTGCGGCCGAAAAGTTTTTGGAATCCGGAGTGTGGCTGGAGGGACTATCTCCCGCGGCAGGTCTTGGAAAGCGGCTATATCAATCTGATCGGCGACTTCGAAGCGTACAGTCGCTCGTGTGGGTCGAACGGTAAGCCGCTGCGGCCGGAAATCTATGCGGAAGAGCATAGCGAGGCAGCGGCTTTCTACAATTTTGGTTTCAGGTACGATCTGCCCGGAACGGAAAAAACAATTCACTTTCCATTTTCCAGGATTTATGGAATCGAGCAGGAAAAACTGCGCATCTTTTTGCGCTCGGACCGTATCGCCCAGTTCGGCGTGCGATATTTTATGGGCATGGAGGGCTATAGCCTCGATCAATATCTGGCGTTGATTAAAAAATATTCAGCCCAGCCGGAGGGGGAGCCGGAAGGCGCGTTGATAATTTTTGCCGACGATGCTGAATACATCGGCACGAACGGCTGGTTCCGTCTCAAGTATCAAAACAAACCGGACGATGTATTCGAAGCCACTCCCGAATCCCGGCAAAATCTAATTGACCTGATCGCGGCTGTGCGGCAGATGGGCGAGTTCATCACTTTCGATCAGGCTTGCACCACGTTGCCGGCGTTGTCGGATGAACTAACATTCGATAATGACTCGGCCTGGCATGGCGCGAAAGCCTCCACCTGGGCAGACACGCCCATGGCTCGACTTTTGCGTCCCTGGCAGGATTTGATACGCACCAGATTGAACGATCCACATTCAGGATTAGACGAGTCGATCCGGACCCTGGCCCGGTTCCACCTCACGAACTCCTACAACTCTGACGGCCAGTGGCCCCCGACTCTGCCCGAGGCGCCACATATCGTTCATCCTTTCAATTATGAGTATTGTTTCGACAATCTGCTCAAGGCTGAGATGCTGGTCGGCGGTATCAATCGGAAGGACCTTCAGACTCAACCTCTGAAGGCGCTGGAAGAGATTTTGACTCCTCAGCAAAGCTTGATCCTGGAGAAAGCGGAGACGCTCATTATCTCGGGAAGCCGCGCAGAAAAGAGCAAAGCCACTCAAGCGAAAGCATTAATCAGGAAATCGCAGGATTTTTCATCAATTCATGCCGGTGACAAGATTTTGTATCCTTCGGAGTATCGCGTCCGTGCGGAGGCACTGGTGGAGGCGCGACGATTGGTGAATGGTGTATTGATTGAAAAAATGTAACGTTTATGTCTTGCAAAGAGGCTTATGATTGGCAGCAGGGTGAACATCCCGCTTATTTCGGCAGGTGACCTTTCGGACAAGGAAACAGGCATCTCCAGGTTGAGGCATCCTATGCGATCTGCATTTTCCCTGCGCTTTCGTCTGATGATTTTCTATTTGATCATCTTTTTGGTCCCGGCGGCGATCATGATCTTTGCCATGCCGTATTACTTCCAGCAATCACTATCCGATGAAACCCGAACTCTAACAGAAGGGACCCTTACTTCCATCTCGCGAAATATCGAGACATATCTGGATGATCTAAACCGCTTGACGATCACACCGTACTTGAACAATGATGTCATGCAGGCCATGCAGCTGAAAGCCAGCCCCAACTACAGTCAGGCAGATGATTATTCCAAATTATTGGCTGACCGTGCACTCAAGACGACGCTTCCACTCTTCCTGCAAAATTCGCGCACCGACATTCTGGCTACAGTCTTGGTGACCCCTGATGGAACAGCCTACATCGCCTCCGTGGGTGCCGCGTACGGTGAACCCGTTGCCGATTATGTTTACACCCAGCAGGATTGGTATCAGAAGGCTGTGCAGGCTGATGGCAATGTGGTCTTCATCAGTTCACATCCTGAGGACTATTTGAGTAATATCCCTGTTCGCCAGGTTTTCTCGGTTGCGCGATTGATCAAGGATCCGGACACGCATCAGCCGCTTGGCGTGATCATGGCCGACGCGGATACCGTCGTTCTGGCACGCATTATCAACGATATCCATTTCAATGTCAGTTCGATTGTCTGTGTCTTCGACGATCAAAACAAGTTGCTGTATGCAAGCCAGCCTCTGTCAGAGGAACTGCAAAATCAGAGTTTTAGCGACAACGCTGCGGTGGAGGCTGGCGGTGATTCTTATTCCGCGGTCTCGACCATGATCTCCCCGGCGCAATGGAGACTGGTAGTGCTGTTATCCAGGGCCGAGGTGGTGGCCAAGACGCGTTGGATTTATGTGACTGGCATCCTGTTTGCAGTGGGTGGATTAACGCTAACGTTCGTTCTCTTCTTTATCCTTTCGCGCTGGGTCGGGCGGCCCTTCCAGGAAATGATCGCGGTCATGAAGCAGGTCGAGACGGGCAATCTCAAAACGCGTTTCATGGTGCCAGGTAACCACGACGAAATCTCGGAGTTGGGCCGGGCTTTGAACAATATGATCGAACGGCTCAACGAACTGATTGAACGAGAGTATAAAGCCGTTATTAATCAGCGCAACGCGGAATATCGGGCGCTTCAATCACAGATCCACCCCCATTTCATCTACAACACATTGAATGGCTTTCTTGGGTTAAACCGTTTGAATGATATGGTTGGGCTTGAAAAGGCTATTCTTGCCTTGAGCGGAATGCTTCACTATATTTTCGAAGGTGAAGATCAGGTCAGTCTTCGTGATGAGCTCGCTTTCGTACAGCGTTATTGTGAACTCCAGTGGCTGCGTTTCCGCGAGCGGCTGACGAGTCAAATCCGGTGCGACGAAACCGCTGAGGAAATAAAAATTCCAAAACTGCTGTTGCAACCCCTGGTGGAGAATGCCATGATCCATGGCATCGAGCCGGCCGGACGGCCATGCACCATGACCATCGATGTGACTTTGATTCAGCAGGGTGAGTGTGCGTGGATCTGTATCACAATTCAGGATGATGGCCGCGGGTTTGATCCCCAAGCGCCGGACAGAAGGGATGGGCTCGGACTTGCCAATGTTCGCGAGCGGCTCCGAATTGCCTTCCCGAATGCCAGGATGTCGCTTTCCAGCCAGATCAATTCAGGAACGAAGGTCACGATTGAGTTTCCAGTGCAAGCCGAAAAATAATTTTCGCTATTCTCTCCGGAGGTGATCATGTCGGCAATAGTTGGTTCGAATCGCTGGCTAGGCTCGCTGCCCAAAATCGGTATTCGTCCCACCATAGATGGACGGCGTAAGGGCGTGCGCGAATCGCTCGAGGAGCAGACAATGTCCATGGCGCGCGCAGTTGCCGAACTTCTAACAACTCATTTGCGGTACCCAAATGGACAGCCGGTTGAATGCATCATTGCCGACACCACGATTGGTGGCGTGGCCGAAGCTGCTGCCTGCGCCGAGAAGTTTACCCGCGCGGGCGTAGGTCTCTCCATCACGGTTACGCCTTGCTGGTGCTACGGTTCAGAGACCATGGACATGGATCCTCTGATCCCCAAGGCGGTTTGGGGCTTCAATGGTACAGAGCGCCCCGGAGCCGTCTACCTGGCAGCCGTGCTGGCCGCCCATAACCAGAAAGGGTTGCCGGCCTTTTCCATTTACGGCCAGGATGTCCAGGATAGTAGTAACACAAACATCCCTGAGGATGTGAAGGAAAAACTTCTACGCTTTGCCCGCGCGGGCTTGGCAGTCGCCATCATGCGCGGCAAATCCTATGTTGCCTTCGGGGCAGTTTCGATGGGGATTGCTGGATCCATCGTGGATAACAATTTCTTTGAAGCTTATCTCGGGATGCGTGTTGAAACAGTGGACATGACTGAATTCCTACGACGCATGGATGAGTGTATCTATGATGTTGAGGAGTTCGACCGCGCCCTGCCCTGGGTGAAAGCCAACTGCAGGGAAGGAGACGAGCACAATCCCCCTGAAAGACAGCGCAGCCGCGAGCAGAAGGATGAGGATTGGGAAACGGTGGTCAAGATGGCAATGATTGCCCGCGACGTGATGAATGGCAATCAACGTTTGGATGAACTCGGCTTTGGTGAAGAAGCCTTAGGACGTAATGCGATTTTGTCCGGGTTCCAGGGTCAGCGTCAGTGGACGGACTATAAGCCCAACGGCGACTTCCTCGAGGCGATCCTCAACACCTCCTTCGATTGGAACGGCCATCGCCAGCCTTATCTCGTCGCAACTGAGAATGACAGCCTTAACGGTGCGACTATGCTGTTCGGTCACCTGCTCACCAACACGGCCCAGATCTTTGCGGATGTACGCACTTACTGGAGCCCGACCGCGGTGAAGCGCGTCACCGGTCACGAATTGAGTGGCCGCGCCTCGGGCGGTATGATTCATCTGATCAACTCCGGCGCATGCACCCTCGATGGTAGCGGCTGGCATGAAATTGACAGCCGACCTGCCATCAAACCTTGGTGGGAAGTGACAGCCGAGGAGGCGAAAAAATGCTTCGAAGCCACCACCTGGTATCCAGCCAACACCGAATACTTCCGCGGCGGCGGTTTTTCCAGCAATTTCCTGACACGCGGAGATATGCCTGTCACGATGAGCCGCCTCAACCTGGTCAAAGGTTTGGGACCGGTGCTGCAAATTGCCGAGGGCTGGACCGTTGACCTGCCCGAGGATGTTCATCATAAACTGGACGATCGTACCGATCCGACTTGGCCGACTCATTGGTTCGCTCCAAATGTCACCGGTCAGGGATCATTCCGTGATGTTTATTCTGTGATGGCAAACTGGGGTGCAAACCACGGTGCACTGAGCTACGGACATATCGGTGCAGATCTTGTCAGCCTGTCTGCCCTTTTGCGTATCCCGGTCTGCATGCACAACGTCGCTGAAGAAAGAATTTTCCGTCCCAGCACATGGAGTGCTTTCGGTGTAAACGACCACACCGGTGCAGACTTCCGCGCCTGTGCCAACTTTGGCGCTTTATACGGCTAGATTCCATGATAGGGACTTCATTTCTCGCGGTCGATCTCGGCGCTGAAAGCGGACGCGCCATATTGGGGTGCATCGATAAGCGCTTAACATTGGATGAAATTCATCGCTTCGCGAACGGCCCAGTGCGTGTGGGGAGCCACCTCCACTGGGACATTCTACGGTTATGGAGCGAAATCCAAAATAGTTTGCGGATCGCGGCAGAATCCGAAAGGGGTTCCCTGGCTGGAATTGGACTGGATACTTGGGGTGTGGATTTTGGCTTGCTGGACTCTTCCGACCAGTTGATTGGGAATCCATATCACTATCGCGACGCGCGCACAAACGGGATGGTGGAGGCTGCGTGCCAGGTCGTACCGCGCGAAGAAGTCTACAGCCAGACGGGTATCCAGTTCATGCAACTGAATACACTATTCCAGTTATTCGCCATGCACCGGGAAAATGACCCTGCTTTGCAAAGTGCTAGAACACTCTTAACGATGCCTGACTTATTTAACTTCTGGCTGACAGGGAGGAAAGTCAGTGAATTTACCATTTGCACGACGACACAATGCTACAACCCGCGCGAAAAACGCTGGGCCTTTGAGCTGCTCGCTGCACTTCAGATTCCCCGCTATCTTTTCCAACAAATTGTTCCGCCGGGAACAGTGATCGAATGGTTGCGCACCCCGGTTGCCGAAGATGCCTCTTGCAAGCGTATCCCTGTGGTTGCAGTGGGATGCCATGATACCGCCTCCGCCGTGGCAGCTGTCCCCGCGCAGAGCAGCGATTTCATTTATATCAGTTCTGGAACCTGGTCTTTAATCGGCATTGAGTCTCGCGAACCGATTATCAATGCCACCAGTCTGAAATACGATTTGACCAACGAAGGAGGAGTAGGTGACACAATTCTCTTCCTCAAAAATATTATGGGCATGTGGCTGTTGCAGGAAAGCCGGCGTCAATGGGCAAAAGCTGGTAAGAACTATTCATATGATGAGCTGACGAATCTTGCCGCTGAAGCACCTGCGTTGAAATCGTTTGTTTTTGTTGGCGATAACCGTTTTCTTGCTCCCGGAGATATGGTGGAGCGTATTCAGGCGTTTTGCAGCGAAACTGATCAGCCAATCCCGCAGACTGATGCTGAAGTGGTGCGCTGTGTTCTCGAAAGTCTGGCGCTCGAATACCGCTGGGGAACGGAAAAACTTCGTGAGCTTTCTGGCAAAAGCTTGCCAGTCATTCATATTATTGGCGGAGGTTCGCGTAACCGCCTGCTAAACCAGTTCACCGCCGATGCGACCGGATGCGAGGTGATTGCAGGTCCGGTGGAAGCCACCGCTATTGGCAATATCCTGCTTCAAGCTATCGCTCTCCATCATCTTTCATCCCTGACAGAGGGCCGGGCACTCGTGCTGCGTTCGTTCGATGTAACATCCTACGAGCCCCGAAATTCCCCAGTATGGGATGAAGCGTACAACCGTTACTTGGCATTACGCAAATAGGATCAATGCTATGCTCAAAGGCATTTCCCCGGCTATTTCGCCAGACCTTATCAAAGTTTTGATGGAGATGGGCCATGGCGACGAACTGGTCATCGCAGATGGAAATTTTCCCTCAGCCAGCACTGCCCAACGTTTGGTGCGTGCAGATGGATTGGGTTGTCTGACTTTGCTCGACGCCATCTTAAGCATTTTCCCTCTGGATCAGTATGTGGAAAAACCGGTGGCGTTGATGGCCGTTGTTCCCGGCGACCCATATCAGCCTGCCATCTGGGATGACTATCGAAAAATTGTCCAAAAGCACAAACCAAGTTTCAGAGATTTTGAGTACATGGAACGCTTTGCTTTTTACGAGCGCGCAAAAAAGGCTTACGCCATTTTGGCAACCGGCGAAATGGCATTGTATGCCAATATTGTTCTTAAAAAAGGTGTCATCAAGCTTTAATTTGGAAACCGATATGCCAGTGGTCAAGTTATATGCCAACCTGCGAAAACTCGCGGGCACAAAAGAACTATCCATAATGGGAGCAACTGTCGGGATGGTGGTGAACGAACTCGTCCGGCAGAGTCCGCCCCTTGGTGCTGTCGTCATCGAAAATGGTGAATTACGCCGGCATATTATCGTCACGCTGAATGGACGGAACATCACGGATCTGGAAACGCCTGTTACAGAGCAGGACATCGTCGCAATTTTCCCGCCCATTGCAGGCGGCTAAGGAGCAGTCATGGCTGGTTGGTCTGAGAAAGTTCTCGATATCGATCTAAACACGCAAACATACAAAACCTATCCGCTGGATATGGAAATGGCGCGGCTCTTCATCGGCGGGCGTGGAATCGGCGCGCGCCTGTTGTGGGATCTGGTAGGCCCTGATGTCGATCCGCTTTCCCCGGAAAATGTCTTGATCTTTGCGAATGGCCCTCTCACGGCTACGGGCTATCAAACGAGCAATCGTTTTTCCGTGACAACCAAGAGTCCATTAACGGGAACCGTGCTGGACGCAAACTCCGGCGGCTTCTGGGGCATGCAGTTCAAGAAGGCTGGCTATGACGTGATGATCGTCCGCGGGAAGTCACCACATCCGGTGTGGATCGAGATCAGGAATGGTGAGATCCTGTTCCAGGATGCCAGCGAACTCTGGGGGCTGCGCGTCTATGCCTTGACCGAAAAACTGGGACAGAACAACCACAAGCGCAATGTTTTGTGCGTCGGTCCTGCAGGAGAGAACCTGAGTCGAATTGCCTCCATCATGAACGATCGCGAACGCGCCCTGGCACGTGGTGGTCCGGGTGCGGTCATGGGTTCCAAGAACCTGAAAGCCATTGTGGTGGAGGGGCAATACCGTCCCGCTATTGCAGATCCTGACCGATTCAAGTTTCTGCTTTATGAAACACGCAAATTGCTGGCAGCCAGTCCGCTCACCAGCCAGGCACTGCCCGAGTTTGGCACGGTGGTCTTGATGAACATCATGAACAATATCGGCGCTCTGGCGACGCGCAATCATCAACAGACTCAATTCGAAGGCGCCGAAGCAATTTCGGGCGAAGAGCTGACCGAGAAATATCTGGTCAAGAACGCCTCGTGTTGGGCGTGCCCCATTGGCTGCACGCGCGTCAGCAAGACGGACAGGGTGGAGGGGGAGGGCCCTGAGTTTGAGACCACCTGGGCGTTTGGCGCGCAATGCGGGGTGGATGACCTGGCCGCGATCATTGAAGTCAACTCGCTGTGCAATGACCTTGGGCTGGATACCATTTCAGCAGGTTCAACAATTGCCTGCGCAATGGAATTAAGCGAAAAAGGTTATCTGGACTCTGACCTGCGCTTTGGGCGCGCCGACCTGCTGGCGCGCTGCGTGGAGGAGATGGCCTATCGCCGTGACCTGGGCGCGGATCTGACCGAGGGCTCCCTGCGTCTGGCAACTAAATATGGACGGCCGGAATTGTCGATGTCGGCCAAGGGGCTTGAATTTCCTGCCTATGATCCGCGCGGGATGCAGGGTCAGGGCTTGCTGTATGCCACGTCCAACCGTGGCGGCTGTCACATGCGCGGGAACATGGTCGGACTGGAAGTGCTCGGTCTGCCCAAGTTGATTGACCGCTTCCAGGTGCAGGGCAAGAGCAGTTACGTAATCCTGCATCAGAATGCCAGTGCCGCGATTGACTCCTTGGTCGTTTGCAAGTTCGTCAACATGGGTGTGGCGGATGAATATTTTGCCCGTGTTTTGAGCGCGGTGACGGGTATCCAGTATGCCACCGGCGATATGATCCGGGTGGGGGAGCGCGTCTACAACCTGGAGCGGCTCTACAACAACCGGGAAGGTTTCACAACGAAGGATGATACCCTGCCGCCCCGCCTGTTGACCGAGGCTCCCCTGGATGGACCTTCGCAGGGCTGGGTGTCCAATCTGGCACCAATGCTCAGGGAATATTATCGCACCCGTGGCTGGGATGAGAACGGTGTCCCTACAAAACGAAAGTTGGCCGATCTGGGCCTTACGGATTTAGTGTAGCGGAAAAGGAGTCAAAATGGTCGACACAAGGATCTATGAAATGTTCCGCGAGATCGGTCGCGATCTGTACGTCGCCAATATGATCTCATCACATGGCGGTAATCTGAGCATCCGCCTCGGTGACAGAGTCGTCATCAAGCGCCGCGGCGCGATGCTGGGTCAGCTCAAACCGCATGACCTGATCGAAACCAGGCTGGACAAGAACGATAGCGGTGTGGCACTGGCCTCCACGGAACTGCTGGTGCATCGTACAGTTTACTTGAACACACCCGCCCTGGCCATCTGTCACTGTCACCCTCGAACAGCTATCGCCTTTTCACTTTCACGCGACGAGATCGTGCCGATTGACAACGAGGCATCTTATCTTCTAAAAAAAGTTCCGGTTGTGATGGAGGAATTTGCCTCCGGTACTCCGCAGATGGCGAACAAGGTGGCCGATGGACTCAAGAACTACAAGATCATCATGTTGCGCGGGCATGGCAGTTTCGCTATTGGTCAGACCCTCGACGAAGCTTTTTTCTGGTCATCTACTCTGGAGGAGGCTTGTCAGATCATGCTTTTTACCAAACAGATCAACGAATCGTTTATCGAGTACCGCAAGATGAGCGAATCGTATAATAAATTCTGAGAATGGGGGGGACTCCATTGGATCGACCGTTTCCTGCCATCCATCGACCTCGTCAACCCGAATCCCTGGACTCCGCGGACGAGGAAGCTGGGGAAGCATAACTCGCGGCATACAGTTAAAACAACTGCACCGGGAACATGTTCCCGGTGCAGTCTATCAGAAATTGCCTGGTGCGGTCCCAACGGGATTCGGGTTGGCGACGCGTAACCACTAAAGCACCCGATGAGTTAGGCAGTATTCTAGTAGTGCCTGATAAATTCATCAAATTGAGTAGATCGAACTCTTATGCAGTGAGAATGTACATCTCAGAATAGTTTTTCACATCGAGTTGGTGTTTACCAGGGCGGTTTATCAGGCAGCATTTTCTCGAATTCAGCAATCCGGCCAGCTTCATAGGTGCCCGCGTACTCATCATTGAGAAATTTTTGGTGTGCTTCGCCACAGAACCGTTCCCACGACTCCTCCTCATGCCCTGGAACGATGGGGTAGAACAAGGCATCGATGAAACGGGCGGCCCTCAGGTCGCCAAGCGCATCGCCGATCATCAGAATGTGACCGGGCGCGTATTTGCCCTGCGCGGCCAGGCGCAAATGATCTTGCTTGGTACCGAGTTCCTGCCCGGCAATCAGACGCATAAATTGTGCCAGCCCGATCTGCTCCCATTCCCGTTCGAGGGCTGCGGTGGGTGTGGCAGAGACAACTATCAAGTCAGCCTGAGACTGGACGGTTTGGATACTCTGGGGAGCAAACGGAAAGGCGGGAATGCCGTGCACGATATCGGCCACAAACTGGTTGACACCGTTTGTCCAATCCAGGGCGGTTTCCAGTTCCGGGTTGGGATGCACAGCCGCGTATTCGGCCAGACCCTTGTCACTCAACTGCGCGCCTGAGTGGATGAAAGCCCTCAACATCTCAGCCTGTGGAATGAATGCGTTGCGAGCGATGACTTCCCGGCGTTCACGCAGCAGGTCAAAGACCATCACCAGGGCAGGCCAGCGATTTAAGCCGCGCCACCTGGAATACAGGTTGACAAACTCTGCCGCTTCGCGGGCGAACTTCGAAACCGGCTGCAGGCCCCAGTGCCTGATGGTGTTGGGGATGAAACACTCCTTGTGTTTGATCTCCATCGAGTCGAAGACGCAGCCATCCGAGTCGATGCCGATAAAAAAGTCTTTTTCAGGCTGAAGGTTTTGCAGGATGGCTGCATCCATTACTGCGCTCATAACTGACGCTCCAGGGCCGGCTTTGGAGTTGATCCTGCAAGGATCACGCGCAGGGGCGTTCCGTCTCTGGTGATGCGGGCAAAAACCACCCGCCCCTTGAGCGGATATCCGTTGACTTTCATATCCACATCCCTGGCGTTGCCCAACTGGGCAAAGACACACTCGCCATCGTAAAAAGTAATTTGAACTTGATTGCCATCCTGCCGGAAGTCAGCCACCAGTGCCCTAAGTTGCTCAATGGAGGCATTGCCGGGGCTGGCACATATCA
>Ga0105104_10000829_pt1 | contig 23958 bp, 37 predicted proteins | sample PPLLaktember2015_3_FD_87034 | JGI IMG/M metagenome (GOLD analysis project Ga0105104, IMG submission 87034) | Freshwater sediment microbial communities from Prairie Pothole Lake near Jamestown, North Dakota, USA - PPLs Lake P7 Core (6) Depth... | ecosystem: Environmental > Aquatic > Freshwater >...
ATCAACAAGCCCGTCGGCGTCGTCCACTTCGTCGCCTTCACGGCAGAGCAATTCATCAGATGGCGCTGCGTCTTCGGCGATCCCGACTACATCCACGACAGATGGGACGTCAGGGCCGAGCAGGAATACGCGCCCGGCGACGTCATCATCTACGCCAACAACACGCCGCGTCGCGCCGAGGAGCGAGATTTTTTCAGGGAGAACACGAAATGAGCAAGTACCTGACAGCCGACCCGATCTGTGACGACCCGGACGTTGCCGATATCTACCTCTGGCACATCAGCATTGGCGGCTGCGATCTGGTTATCAACCACGACCGGCAGGACAGGCTCAATGTGCTGACGGGTTACGCCGGCTGCTCGAGCCTCGACCTCGAGCAGGTCGATAGCCTTCACCAGGCGCTCACCAGCATCCGCATGTGGATGCATGCGCACGCAGTCGTACCAGATACGACGTCGCCGGAGGAGCACAGGCAGATCTATGCCGACAACTTCGGCGACGACGAAGATACCAGGTCGAGCTAGTTCAGCTTGACCATCTCGGTGACCGGTATCGCCTCTGGCGCCCCCGTGCCTTCCTCGATCAGCCTGCCCAGCCTTGGCGACCTCGCGATCACCTGCGCCTTGGCGTCCGGCCCAAGATCGTCGGGCGTCATGACGCCGGTCTTGAGCATGTCCTCGAGCTGCGCCGCAGACTGCTGGGGCGGCAGCTTGGTGGCGTTGTCGCCCGTCGGCTCACCCGGTATCACCACGAAATGACCAGCCTTGGATGGTGTCGCGGCGACGAACTTCACCGTGTCGCCCACCTTGGCCGGAGTCGTCGTGTATGGCCCGGTGCCGTACAGGTCGCCGGCCGGCAGCTTGAGCGCCGGGCTGCCCTGGTACATGCCGGCCCATCCCTTGTCGACCCATGCCGGGGCTGCGTCGATGCTCTCGAACTTGAACTCCTGATCCCCGCTGGGTGGCTCCCATGGCTTGGGGGCTTCTGCTGTGCCGGGTGCTGGTGCTTCGGCCATGACTTTATCCTCTCTCAAACAATGCTGCGCGCGAAGCCTATCAACAATCGCGCCAAACACAAAGGAGACCACGAATGTACGAACCCGAGCCGACCGAGCCGTTGCACGAGATCGTCTTCTGGCTTGTCGCCTGCGCACTGGCAGGCGTCGTCGCCACTCTGTTCACCGTCGCCGCGCCGATCGTCATGCTGGCCGGGGGCAACAACCCGCCCGACTGGTTCATGATCGTCACCTGTGTTCCTGCATGGCTTGCTTGGAGCATTGGTTTCTGGAACCATTTTCGCAGCTAACAACAGTAGAGGAGCTAAAGCTAAACGATCCCAAACACTTAGGAATATATTCTCGTATTGACATGTGTTACAATCTGTGCTACAACTGGTTGTTGTAGTACCAACCAGAGGACCAACGAAATGAACGTCGTACCTAGTACACCCCAGACCACCACCCAGAGCATCAGCTCACTGCTCGCCACCGTCGCCACCGTGGCGGCCGTCAGGACATCAAGCCTGGGCTTGACAAGAACCGACAAGCGCGCATCGGCGGAGAGCGACAGCAACCACCACGCCAGACAGGGCACTGGCAAGGTGCTGGTCTCGCGTCTGGCTGGCGCCGAGGACCGCATCAAGTCGATACGCCAGTTACAACAACTGGCCCGCGACACGCTCACCAATCACACGACCGCATGGGGCGACCGGAGATTGCTTCCCAACGTCAACATCAACTCGTTTCTGCGCCAGTGGGGGGAGGTCAAGAAAGAGTTCGACATTCAGGTGACGCAGCTCAGGCATGACGCCAGCAATCTGATCCGTCAGGCCGAGCGCAACATGGGCGACTACGAAGTCGAGCTGCCGACCGAGGAGGAAATATCCGAGGCGTTCACTCTCGACTTCACCATGGAGCAGGTGCCCGACGCCGCCAACTTCAAGACCACCGGTCTCGACGCCGAGGTAGAGGCGGAACTCAAGCGGCGCTTCGAAGCCAATATGCAGGCCGCCTATGCTCAGGCACAGAACGACGCGGTCGAGCGGGTGAAACTGCCGCTCAAGAACCTTGTCGAGCGCATGGCCGCATACCAGAAGCGCGAGGACAGCAAGGCCAACGGCATCGACGTCGGCAGGGAAGGTTACTTCCGCGACACCATCATCGAGAACATCAACCAGATTGGGCAGGTATTCGGCTCGTTCAATCTGACCGACGACCCGCTGTTCGAGCGCATCGCCAAGGAACTGGAGGCGTTCGACGGCATCGAGGCCGACGATCTGCGCAACTCTCAGGCGCTGCGCGACGACACCGCCAAGCGGGCGCAGAAGATCCTCGACAGCCTTGGCGACTGGATGTGAGCGACGAGAGGAAGATGATCACCTTCACGCTGGCCAAGTATCGTCGGCTGAAGCTGGCTTATGACTACGCAGTGAAGGAAGGCCAGGAACAATTCGATTTCGAGGGCGAGGTGTTCGTCACTGCCTATGCCAAGTACGTCCTCGAATACCTTGAAGGCAAACTGGAATGAGCAGGCGTGACTTGCACAACGCCAGTCTACTTGCTGCCCCCTCCTATGGAGGGGGCAGCTAAGCATGGACCGGCCGGGCGGTTGTACCCGGTACGACTAAACCAGAAGTAATCGGAGCAAATCATGACCACGACCAAGATAAGCATGTACGACCTTCACAAGGCGCTGCGCGTCAACTTCATGGCGGGCATATCCGTCGAGGTGCGCGGCGCATCGGGCGCTGGCAAGAGCGACAGCGCTGAGCAGTATGCCCAGGCACAGGGACCGGACTACGGGTTCTGGGAACTCAACGCCGCCACTGCCAATCTCATGGACGTGCTTGGCGTGCTGATGCCGCACAAGGAGATGCATACCGACATCAGCGGCGAGGCTAAGGAGATTACCGCCGGCCGCTACTCTTATCCGTATTTCATGCGCGACAAGTTCAGCGGCCGTCCCAGCTTCACCTATTCGAGGGGCATGTTCCTCATCGAGGAATACGGGCAGGCGACACCCGATCTCAAGCGTGGCCTCGGCACCCTGATATGGGCCGCCCGCAATGGCGAGCATGTGTTCCCCAAGGGCGTCGACATCCTCATCCTCAGCAATCGCCCGGAGGATCGTTCGGGGGTCACCAAGGACTTCGACTTCCTCATCAACCGCAGAAACATCCTCGAGTGCCGCGCCGAGTTCGAGGGCTGGTCGCTGTGGGCGCACGACAACGAGATCTCCAACATGTCGATGGCGTATGCCAAGCGCAACGAGGGCAAGGTGTTCTCCAACAAGGCGCCGGAGAAGCAGGGGCCGTGGCTGACGCCAAGGTCACTGGTGACTGCCGACAAGTTCCTCAAGGCGGCGCACGAGGTGGAGAAGATCTCGCTCGACGACGACTTCATCCGCGTCAACCTGTCGGGCATCATCGGCGAGGGATACGCACACGAGTACCTGGCCTTCGCCAAGCTGCGCGACCAGCTGCCCAGCTTCTCGTCCATCGTCACCGATCCGCGCGGCGCGGTCGTACCTAGTACGCCCGACCAGCAGATGTTCATCGCGTTCGAGCTGGCCCACAAGGCTGAGCGCGACAACATCAAGCCGATCATCACCTACATGAAGCGCCTCCCCAAGGACTTCTCGGTGGCGTTCTTCAAGTCGGCGGTGCAGCGCGACAAGACGCTCAGGTCAACAAGGGAATTTGGCGACTGGGCGGTTGAGAACAAGTCGCTCCTGGCTGCGGTCAACGCGAGATGAGCCATGAGCGCAAGAAGCGAACACCGACGCATATCGTGCGAAGGCAAGATACGGCATGAGACAAAGTGGAGCGCATCGAATGCGATGCGTTCCACCTGCCTGACCGGAAAGAAGCAAACCAATGGCGCCCGGCCCAACGTGTACTTCTGCCGCTACTGCGGCGGCTGGCACTGGGGTCATGGCAAGACGCCTATCAACAAGGCCGCGCGGGGACAGTAGGGGCGTAGCGTGGCCCGGCGGCGGTCGTATCGGGTACGACCGCCGCCCTCAATCAGGGAGCAAGGTTTTGAGCAAGGTTAAAGGAGCCATCCTGCAGGTCGACGAACATCCGATGCGGGAGATTGCCGACAAGATATGGGGCATCAACATTGTCAGGAACGCAGCTGATCTGGCTGCGGCACCGGAGTCGGTTCAGGAAGCATTCAAGATGTACCAGACCGTCCCGCCTTACGTGCTTCGGTGCGGCAGCTGCGGCGAACCGATGAAGAAGGTGAAAGGGATGGCGGTCATGCGCCTCAGGGATACTACCGATCTCATCCCGGTGTCGTTGTGCGGGAGATGCATCAAGGAACCTGTCGCCAAAAACATCAGCAAGCGTGTGTTCTGCACGATGACTGGCTTCGACCGGAAATCGGTCGATTGGAAAGAAACTCTAAACTGAAGGACCACTGAAATGGGTATCGAAGACATCGTCGTGCAGCGGTCGCCCGCTGTGCATGTCAAGCCGTCGGAAGAGGACGCAACGTTCATCTCCGACTGCAAGGCATATCTCGTAGTGCGCAACGCGTTCTTCGCGCACCTGCTCTACAACGAGATGGTCATCACCTTCGTCGATGACGACAGCGGCATCCCGGTCGCTGCCACGGACAGCTATTACATCTTCGTCAACGTGCCGGGTCTGAGGGCACGCGTCGCCACCACTATTCCACAAGGCGCCTTCGTGCTGGCGCATGAGATCCTGCACAAGGTGCTCGGCCATCTGGTGCTCAACGCCATCTGGAGCGATGGCGACGGCACCAACGAAACCGTCGACTGCGGCAACGGGGTGTTCCTGCCCTACGACCACGACATCATGAACAAGGCCAAGGATTACATCATCAACGCCATCCTCATCGATGGCCATGTCGGCGAGTTCCCGCAGGGCAAGGGTCTCTACGATCCCAACCTGTCGATCAGGGGCATGGAGAGCTGCGTCGAAGTCTACGAGAAGCTGTACAAGCGGGCCAGAGGACTGGGACTAGGCCCTGGTGGTAAGCCGGGCGATCAGGCCAGCCCGACGGGACATGGCGGCTTCGACATCCACCTGCCGCCGCAACAGCAGCAGATCGATGAGGTCACGTCTGGAAGAAACGATCAGGCCATAGCAGCGGCCGCTGCGGCGGCCGAGGCGGCGGGGCAGGGCAACATGCCGGCGGCGCTGCGCAAGATACTGGGCGACATCCTGGAGCCGCATGTGCCGTGGCAGGAGCATCTCAAGTCGACCATCATCAGGTCGGCTGGTGATCCGGCGTATGACTTCAGGCGCATCGATCGCCATCTCATCGTGCGTCCTGACCCGGTGTATTTCGCGCCGCTCGCCCATATGGGGGCAGGTCACGTCGTCATCGGCTACGACACGTCGGGATCGTGCATCAACCCGGAGTACCAGCAGCGGTTCTTCTCCGAGATGGCGGGCATTGTCGCCGATCTCAATCCGCAGAAGCTGACCGTCATCTGGTGCGATGCGACGGTGCAGCGCGTCGATGAAATCGAGGAACCCGAGGATCTGGTCGAGCTGCATGCCGACATCAACGAACTGGGTGGCGCTCCCGGCGGTGGCGGCACTGACTTCAGGCCGGTGTTCAATCACATCGAGGAGAACGAACTCGAGCCGGACATCCTCGTCTATCTCACCGACATGTACGGGTCGTTCCCGTCGCATGAGCCTGACTATCCGGTGGTGTGGGCGTCGGTCACCAAGGGCTACAAGGGTCATCCGTGGGGTGACATGGTCGAGGTGGAACTATGAAACGTACGCCGTGGGAACGTCGTGGGGCTGCCATCTATACCGAGTGCGACGGTAGGAAAGGCAAATCAGAACTGATCGTGGACCTGTACCGGCTGGAGGATGCTGCGCAGATCGCACAGCGCATCATCGACTGTCACAACAGAGACGCGGGTTATGATCCTAAAGACCATCACCGAGGAAGTCGGGCCGTTCCTGCTCAAGCTGAGTAACACCTCGACGCCGCGCGGCATGGAGCACTGGTACGTCGAAGCGTGGCGGCTGCCGCACAAGGCGCAGTTCGTCACCCTTGCCAGCACGGGTGACTACTACTGGGCGCGCTGCATCTTCGAGGCGGCGCGCCCGCATCTGGTGGTGCTGGGCTGGTCAATCACGTTCGGCGCCGAGCTATCAACAATCGACAAGGAGGTGGACAAGGAGGCGATCACCAGGGAAGCAGGCACTAGAGAACATATGCGGAAGGTCATGCAGATCGTCCGCGATGAGAAGAAACTTCAACCGGTCGTACCAGGTACGACAGACCAGAAGGAAGACACTAATGTCGCAGGGAAGAAGCTACCTGCCCGTCGCCGAAGCGTGGGCGGTGCACAACGAAGACCAGATCGGAAGAAGCACTAAGACCAAGGGTAGGGTGCGCTTTTACGGGACCGACTTCTATTCGTACCGGACGGTTATTGCCCGCTACATGACCAACCAGCACGGCCAGCAATACGTGCTGGCGGCAACGCATCGTCGCTACTCGATATCGACTGAGCGCCACCTCAGCGTGGCGCTCAGCCAGGTCGGCAACGTGCCGATCTACCGGGTGCCGCATCTCGCTGCTGACGTGGATAACCAGAAGATCAACGCGTTGCACCTCTACAACGAGGTGCTCAGTTTCCGCGACATGGCGGTGCGTCGATGGAAGGACGAGTACGGCCACTACGCCATCGATGAGTGGCCGTCTTATCTCAGGTCGATGTGGGAGAACTGCGCCGGCTACGTGTCGATTACCGGTATCTCGTTCGACATGCTGCCGCTGGCTGAACTGATGACGCAGATCAGGACCACCCGAGAACTGAAGCGGGCTGAATGGAACGAGCCATCCAGCGTACGCCGCCGCGAGCGTGCCAAGGCGCGTCGCGAAGCAGTGCTTGCACTCAACCTCGCATAGTGAAGGACCAGAAAAATGTCAGACATAACTTACAGCACCTATGAAGAATTCCACGAGTGGAACCTCAATGGCAAGGGCAGCAGCGAAGGCGGTCAGCCGCGTCGTGACGGCGAGTGGTACAGGGGCAGCATCTACTATTACGGCGATGATCCAGCTTCTCGCTACATCGCCGGCCCGAAGAGAAAGAAGGTCGAGCTGATCGTCAGGGCGAATGTTGGCCATATGAGCTACGAGTACCGGGAGAAGATGAAGGCCAAGCTGCTGCGCCTGAACGTCATGGATATCGGCGTGTTCTCCCGCTACGACGACGACTGGGTGCCGGAGGCGGAGCTGCATGACCGGCTGCGCTTCCTGATGCTATCGCGCATCATGGAGTTTAACGATCGCTACACGCCTGGGCTGACCGGCAGGCAGCTGGTCGAGGAACAGCAGGCAAACTCCTACAGAAGAACGGAGAAGAACCTGCGCAGCATGCTGAAGGGTTACTACAAGGAGTACAACGACTACTCCAAGCACTTCGGCCTGAACTGGAAAGAGCCGCCGTCTCTCTATCTCGAGAAGCTGGAAGAGACATTCGCCGACCTCAAGCGGGTCTGGCTTGACCCGTTCGCTGTCGCCAAGCGTGAGCGTCAGAAGGCGCGGCGCGAGGCGTCCAAAGCACTGGGACTGGATTGACCAATGGCACATTGTCCGTACTGCAAGGAAGACCTCGGCGGTCTGGCCAGGGAACTCATGGATGAAGTCAAGGCTAGCAAAGCCTGCGTGCTCTGCCCGCCATGCGGCGAGCCGATTATGTTCGAGGACAGTGAGTTCCGTAAGCCGACGTCGGAGGAGTTCGAGCACATCGTCGACTCCGATAATTATCATCGCAGCCGCGCTGCGTGGCTGGAGATGCAGAAGCTGCGCGTGTCGGGCGGCAACTTTCCCATTGAGGATCAGTGGCGGAAGTTCATCGCCAATGCTCCCAAGGAAATGCGCAACGGCCCGATGGAGGATATGGCGAGGGCGCTGTTCTTCGCCGCCTACAACTCCGCCTATAGCTTCTTCTCCAGCCTGAGCGATATGGAGCCGGAGGAGTTCGTCGGCATGCGGGCGCTGATCGAGGCGGAACTCGCCGCCTTCAGGGAAGAAGCCATGGCCCGCGTACAGGGGTCAAGCAACAAGCTCAACTGAGAAAGGGAAATGATGACGGAAGAACTCGAGAAGGAACTGGAGAAGATCATGGAAGATGCAGTCAAGGGCACTCGCTACGAAGGCAGCGAGCAGAAAGTGCAGCTCCGGCCTGTACCGGGTACGACCAAGCAGGAGCTGACGCTGGTCGAGCAGATCGACCAGCTGCAGAACATCGCCACCCGGATCTGGGATCGCATCAACGAGGCGAAGCTCAAGCTGCAGGAAGACTACGACCGGCAGAGCGTCGACATCGAGAACAGCTACGCGCGGCGCATGCTGGAGGAACGCGTCAAGCTGGAGCGGCTGCGCGATGGCGAGCTGTTCAGGCTGAGCGAAGCCTATCAACAAAAGATCGCAGAGTTCGACGCGCTGACCAAGCGGTTGGCATAACCAGAAGGGAGACCACGAAATGAACTTGGATCAGATCAAGCGGATGGTGGAGGCGGAGATCGCTTACCACCAGCAGAAAGCCGAAAGGTATCTGGTAGTTTTGGCGATACTGGAGGAGGACGTACCGGGTACGACCGAAGAAGACACGATCAACTACAAAATGAAGAAGCTGGGCCAGGCCATCGAGGCTAAGGCGAAGGCCAACGGTGGACCAAAGAAAGTACATCGTGCCAAGGGGCTTGCCAGCAGTCAGGTCGTCGCCGCCATCACAGCGCCGATGAGAAGCGGCGAAATCTGGCGAGCTATTTATGGCGCCAATGCCAACGGTGCTCAGAAGAACGTAGTCTACCAGAAACTGCACTACCTCAAGTCAACCGGGCAGCTGCAGTATGACGGCGAGTATTATTCGAAGCCGGGGACGCCGGCCAATGAATGAGCGGACCAAGGCGATCATCGATGCCGAGCGCATGTTCGGCATCGAGGTCAAGCTGACCGTGTGGGTGCTGATATTCGACGGCCGCCATCAGGTCGAGGACTACGTCTTCAAGTCGGAGGAGGAACTGAAGGAATTCCTCTACGACTACGTCGTCGAGAACTGGAACTACGAGTACGACGACAACGACGTGCCTGAATTTCCACTACCGAAAGACAAGGAGGAAGCGGTCTACCAATACTTCGATGAAAACGACGTCGAGTCATATCAATACGAAGCCCACACCCTCGTCTACTCGATGACCGAGCTGGCGCAGATGGGTGTGGTTTGAGGGAGCAGAAGATGAGTGACGACCACGAATACGAAGCATGGCTCAAGGAGGCCCGCCGGGCGGGCAAATACTTCTGGTGCTACGAGGATCTGGTGGACGATCAGGTCGAATACGCCCGTCAGGCATTCGAGCGGGGCGACGATCCTTACGAATACATCAAGCAGGTTGGCATCAGCCTAGATCTGCATAAGTTCGGCACATACTGGGGCATTTAGTTCTCCCAGAACTGTTTCGCTAAGAGACTGAAAATCTTAGCGAAAAATCCCTTGCCTTTGGCTAAAGGGGAATCTATCGTGTTACAAATCAACAGGAGTAATTCATGCGGATTTCAATATCCAACGTAGTGTCCAACCCGTTCAGGGACTTTGGCCTCTACCCGATAGACGAGGAACAGGTGGAGAAACTGGTCAAGTCGATCGGCGAACTGGGCTTCTTCTCCGGCGTCACTGCCCGCAAGGTTGGTGACGTCTACGAACTGGCGTGCGGACATCATCGCGTCGAGGCAGCCGACAGGGCTGGCCTGGGCTACATCGAGGCGGTCGTCGACAACTACACCGACGAGCAGATGGTGCGCATCCTGTGCGCCGAGAACGCCACGCAGAGGGGCGCCAGTCAGGCGTCGATCAACGACAGCGTGGCTGCGCAGTCCAGACTGACCATCAGGGAACGTCTGCTCGACGGTAAGGAAGTTCCTGCCGAAGGGCTGGACCCGCATACGCTCTACAAGGCGATCAACAGGCCGGACGGGCCGCTCAAAGGCGAGTTGCTCAGCACGACGCAGATCAAGAATGCCCTGCAGTCGCTGGTCTCCAGCGGCCACATGGCGTGGCTGATCAGTCAGGTCTATGGCGAGGTGCAGCAGATACGCAGGAAGCAGGATGCCGAGGCGGCGGCCGCCAGAGCAGCCGAGGAAGCACGCCGCCAGAAAGCCGTCGCCGAAGCCGAGCGCAGGGTCGAGGAAGAGAGGCAGCAGGCGATCCTGCGGGTAAAGGCCCGTCAGGCCGCTGAAGAGAAGGCCAGGATTGCCGCTGAGAAGGCCAGGACCGACGCCAAGGCCAAGCGTGAGGCGGCAGAGGCAGCTCGTGCAGCTGATGCTGCCAGAGCCGAAGAGAAGGCCGTACACAGGCGTCAGGCCATTGCCGAGGCTGAGGCGAAGCAGGAGAGGGATCGCGCGCTGGCGGCCGCCAGAAAGGCCGAGGAAGCGATGCGGCGGGAAAGCCAGCGCCGTGTCGAGGAAGCCGACGCCATCGAGAAGCTCAGGCATGTGCCGCAGGACTACGACGCACGCTGCGATCAGGTGTTCGGCAATGCCGTGCAGGCAGTGGCGTTCAGGACCGGCGTCCTATCAACAATGGGGCGCAATTTCCTCGCGCTGAACCAGCAATATGCCTTCGCCGAGTACGTCCGCAAGGAACTGGTCGTCTACACCAAGCAGTCCGGGCAGGGCGATCCCAATTCCATCGGATCGGTCGCCCTGAAGGACATCGTGCAGCGCGAACTGATGAAGATCGCCCGTGCGCAGTCCGATGCCGACAAGGCGGCGGAGGCTCAGGCGGCGGAGCGTGAAAGCGCCAGACAGAGGGTCATAAGGCAGTGGGGCGAACTCAAGCACGCCACCACCAAGATGACGTCCGCGATGGCGCATATCCACGATGCGCACAAGGAATGGCCGTACGAGGACGAGCCGTTCCCCATCGATATGAGCGCGCTCGCGGAAGCCAACTACCTCGCCAAGATCATCACCAGTCTGGCCAAGGAGATGGGTCTCAATCCATCGGCGCAGACCGAGGATGCCAATGATCAGCGACGCATCCGCGCCGTTGGATTTCTGACCAACTGAAGGAGGGAAATCATGACGAAAGCAACAAGTGCACCGTTGCCGCAGATCATTCCTGTGGCAACAGCACCCATAGACGGGTTCGAGGCGGCGAAGAAGTTCTTCGCCGCATATCCGCCGCCGAAGGTCGCTGGAGACGCGCCCACGCTCGTTAAGGTGTCAGACTTCGACGCGTGGGCCGTCCACAACGGATACATGCCGAGAGCATGCGAGCAGGCCACTCGCATCCAGAAGCGGAATACGCTCAAGGCTGCTATCCATGCCGCAGGGTTGTCGCAGCAGTGGCGGACAGCTGGATATACAGCCTGTACGCTGAAAACAACTGTCGTGGACACGTATCTCGCCGTCGACCACGCCTATACCGTGTTCATGGCGATGGCGGCGGCGTTCGCCGACGACATCCTGCAGGTGACGCAGACCAAGAAACGTAATGTCCTCAAGCCGTTCAAGGCCATCGACACGACGCAGCTCTCGATGAGCGATCTCGAGCAGCTGATAAAGGCGGAAACTCAGGTCAAGAGCATTTTCGCCAATGTCGAGTTCGTCACCAAGATCTCGATGAGCATGGTCAGCCAGGTCATGATGGGAATGTCGCAGAACATCAAGCAGCAGCTCAAAATGCCGACACCCGGCATGAGCGGCGACCCGATCTACGGCTCCGATGACGACGAAGAGGTCGTACCTGATACGACCGACGAAGACGAGGAATAACGCAAGACGTTACGTGGGTTTTTGCGTCCCCCAAATTTTTTGAAATGGGGGTAAATTGAAAACGAAAAAATACCCCGGCTGAGAGGGGTCAAGCCGGGGTGTTGATAAAGGCGGGGTATCGCTCTTACTCCCGCATGGAGGGTTTTTAGCATGGCCAAGAACTGGATAAAAGGTGCGATCAAGAAACCCGGCCAGCTCCATCGCGATCTCGGCGTGCCGCAAGGTGAGAAGATACCAGCGTCGAAGATCGATGCCGCCGCCAAGTCGAAGGGCAAGATCGGCCAGCGTGCCCGTCTCGCCAAGACACTGAAGGGGATGAAATAAAAAAGGGCGCTCCAGTCACCAGTCTGGAGCGCCCTTCGCGACAAGACCTTTGGACCGTCATCTTGCCGCGCAGCGAAAAGTAACATAATTCAAAACTTAATGGCGTCAACTCCAACCTTCGGGTGACCACGATGCACAGGTTGTTTCTTGATTTCGAGACGCATTACTCCGACGACTATTCACTGACCAAGATGACCCCGGTGGAGTACGTCCTGCATCCTCAGTACGAGACGCTAGGCTGCTCGTTCATGTGGAACGACAGCCCGAAATTTTGGGTCGATGGTCCTGATCTCCCACACTTTTTCTCGCTCGTCCCATGGCGTGACACCATGGCCGTCTCGCATAACGGCCTGTTCGACATGCTCATCCTGTCCATGAAGTACGGCCATGTTCCGGCCTTCTATGGCGACACCATGGCGATGGCGCAGAACTGGATCTTCCACTCGACAGGCAAGGTCCGCCTGTCTGTGTGTGCCGAATACTATGGCCTGCCCAAGAAGGGCGACGCACTTATCAAGACCAAGGGGCTGAACTTCCATGCGCTGCAGCAGGACCTGGCGCTCAAGAAAGAGTTCGTCGACTACGCCATCCGTGACGTCGAGATATGCCAGCTGCTCTACGACAGGATGCTCGCCGAGGGTTTCCCCGACGGTCAGCTGGACATCATCGACATGGTCATCCGCATGGCTACCGAGCCGAAGTTCGTCTTCGATCAGGAGCTGCTCGCCGTGCATCTGGACGAAGTCGTGCGGCAGAAGCAGGAGCTGCTGGAAAAGTGCGAGCTGACCAGCGGCGACAATCTCAGGAGCAACGCGGCGTTCGTCTGGATGCTGCAGATGGCCGACCCCAATCTGGAGATCCCGACCAAGATCTCCAAGCGTACCGGCAAGCTGGCCTTCGCCACGGCGAAGACCGACAAGGCGTTCACCGACCTGCTCAACCATGACAATCCCGAGGTGCAGGCGCTGGTCGCCGCACGACTGGGGCACAACTCGACCATCGAGGAGACGAGGACCAGGAAGTTCCTCGACATCTCCCGTGTCGCCGAGCGCATGCCGATACCTCTCAGGTATTCAGGCGCGCACACGCACCGGTTCTCCGGCGACTGGAAGCTGAACATGCAGAACCTGCCCAACGGATCGAACCTGCGTTATGCGCTGCGTGCGCCACCGGGGATGAAGGTCGTCAGCATCGACGCCTCGCAGATCGAGGCGCGTATCAACGCAGTGCTGTCGGAGCAATGGGATCTGGTCGAGGACTTCCGTGCGGGCATCGATGTCTACGCCCAGTTCGCCAAGCTGATTTATGGCTACGACATTCACAAGGACCGCCAGAAGACCGAGCGCTTCGTCGGCAAGACCGCTGTGCTCTCGCTGGGCTACGGCTCGTCGGCGCCAACCTTCCAGAACATGGTGCGCAACAAGGGAGGCGTCACCATTACCGACCACGAGGCGTCGAAGATCGTCAGCCTCTATCGTACCCGGTACGACAAGATCGCTGCCCTGTGGGCGTACGCAGACAGGGTAGTCATCCCGCAGATCGCAGCCAATGGCATCGAGGATCGCGAGTGGGGTCCGATCCATATCGGAGAGAAGTCGCTCGTTTTACCAAATCACAACCTGCTCAGGTATCGTGACCTTAAGCACACCTATAACGAGGACTTCGGCAAGCACGAGTGGCGCTACCTGCGCGGTGACCGGCCGTACACATTGTACGGCGCCAAGCTGGTCGAGAACGTCGTGCAGGCGCTGGCCTTCGTCCACATCATGGAGGTCGCGCTGAAGGTGAGCGAGCTGACCAACGGCGAGCTGATGCCGGCCCATCAGGTGCATGACGAACTGATCTATGTCGAGCGTGACGAGATCGCAGAGCTGGTTGGAACACTGGTCAAGCAGGAGATGTCGAAGCCGCCAAAGTGGATGCCTGACCTGCCGCTGGCGGCCGAGGTAAACATTGGACAGTCATACGGCGATACCAAATAGTGCGTCGGCCCTGGGTGGTCACATGCCTCAGCCGAGGCGGCAACGGGAGAGTGTAATCAGCCACTACAAGGATGGGTTCGGTTCCAGGGTTAGCTTCCGTCAGAGGCTTCATTTCACTGTGAAACCCATCAAGCCGCCACCCGACAACAGGAGGACCAGACAATGGCTTACGAAATCCAGAGCAAGATGCGTGAGATGAAGGCGCTGGGCGGCATGCCCAGCAGCTGGAAGATCGAGTTCGTCGAGATGCACGAGGACCATGTGCATTTCATCAACGTGGATTTCACCGGGGAACATCACGACCGTCACAGCGTCGAGCTGCTGGCATCCAAGATACTGAAGGCGTTGAACGAGGGGGAGGAGACCAGTGAATGACCGAGATGATCCGACTGATCTGTTGTCAGTGCAAGCGGCCGATGTCGATCCCGGAGGAACTGCACACGGCGGCGAGGGCAAGCGAGAAGATCATATTCTACTGCGCCTACGGCCACGAACAGCATTTCCCGGCGAAGGAGAGCGGCGAGGCGATCATGCGACGGGAGAGGGACCGGGCGATACAACAGCTGGCGCAGCGCGACGACCGCATCAGGGAACTAACAAAAGAACATCAACGATTGCGCGAGGAAGCGACCAAGGCGCGCATCGCTCGGCGCAAGGTCGTGCACAGGGTGAGTAACGGGGTCTGCCCGCACTGCACCCGCAGCTTTGCCAATCTCGCTGCGCACATGAAGACCAAGCATAAGGAGCTGGTACAATGAGGAACAGTATCTCGGCACAGACCGATATGGTGCTCGATCATCTACGCGGCGGACCGATCACGCCGCTTGATGCGCTAAAGCTTTACGGCTGCTTCAGGCTGGCGGCTCGTGTCTATGACCTTCGCAAGGATGGGCACGACATCATCACCCAGCGCTACACGACTGACGGCGGTGCAGTTGTCGCAGAGTATCATCTGCTAGGGCAGGCTCACCCATGAGCGACGTGAAATACATCCTGGGTTCAAGGAAAGTCTATGATCGAATGGAAGAAATGCTCATGAGCGATCACGAACGCATCTGGCTTCAGCATCCCGACGACGCGGACCAATATCAAGGCCGTCTATGGTGCGAGGATAAGGTCTGGCCGGATGAACCGGAAGAAGGCGAGCCAACCGAGTACGTCCGTGCCGATCTCCATGCGGCGGCGCTGGCCGAGATCGAGCGGCTGCGGGGCATACTGGCTGAAACTGTTCCAGACCCGGAATATCGCAGGATGCAGGACCGTGAGATCGAGCGGCTGCGGGAACAGGTCAAGAGAAAGCCATGACTGACATCGTGGAGCGGCTGCGCCATACGATCTATCCTGAAATGCAGGAAGCCAGAACCGAGATTTTGCGGCTGCGCGATGAGATAGAGCAACTGCGGGCTACTGTGGTGATCCTCGCCGATAAAATGCACGCCCACCTCCTACCGGATGGAACCTACACGGCAGTGGCAGCGGGGCCGCCGCATCCGGTAAAGGATCATGGATACACTGATGAGATCGAGCGGCTGCGGGGTGAGTGACACATGGTTAGGCATGTCATGGCAGTCATCCGTAGACTGGAACTGGAAGTCGAGATTGCACGGCAGGCGGAGCAGGATGACATCGCCGACACTGCCGCCGAGCATGGCTCTATGCCAGCCAACTACTGGCAGGAGCGGCATCGTCTGGAGCGTAAGCTGGAGGCGGCGAGAAAGATACTGGAGGCACTGACGTGAACAATTTCGCGTGGAGTTTCAGCCGGCTAAAGAACTTCAGGTCGTGTCCCAAGAAGTATTACCACGTCGACATCGCCAAGGAATACAAGGATGACAGCGAGCAGCTGCGATGGGGGGACGAGATACACAAGGCGCTGCACAAGAGACTGGAGAAGGGCACCCAGCTTCCCGCCACCATGAAGAACTACGAGGACTGGCCGGTCGCCGTGGAGAATGGCAGCGAGGGTCTCAAGGTGCTGGTCGAGAACAAGCTGGCGATGAACGAGAGCTTCCAGCCATGCGGGTTCTTCGATGCCGACGTGTGGTTCAGAGGCGTGGTCGATGTGCTGGTACTTGGCGACAAGGAAGCCGTCACCATCGACTGGAAGACCGGCAAGATAAAGCCCGACTACGAGCAGCTGGCGCTGTCGGCCCAGCTGGTGTTCGCCCACTATCCGAATATCGATACGGTCAAGGCCGTCTACGTGTGGTTCAGCCACGACAAGATGACCAGGGAAACCTACCGGCGCGATGACATGCTGTCGGTATGGAGCAACGTCATGCCAATGGTGAGGGAGATGGCAGAGGCACACCGCACTCTCACCTATCCGCCGAAACCCAGTGGACTGTGCATCCACTGGTGCCCGGTAGCGTCGTGCCCGTTTCACGGTAAGGGAGGAAGAGCATGAAGAAGCAGCACCTGGACCCTGACGAGGTCCTGCGCGTCGCCTACGGCGCCATCGTCCACGAGATAGAACTGCCAGTGCTGTCGTCACTGTTCAATGTCAATCAGGGCAGGGTGTCGGAGGCCGTCACTGCCATCGAGTATACCATTCACAATCACAAGGAGATCTATCGTCTGGCGTGCCAGAAGAAGAAAACTTTGGCAGTCGTACCAAGTACACCCACTCCGCTGGAGGAAATTATGGCAACAATAGTACCACCCAAGGTCTGATTTTTTAGTTGACTTTGGTAACATAAGGTGTTACATTTATGGCAGTGACCCCGGAAGGAAAAGTCAAAGCCAAGGTGCGTCGTATCCTCAGTGAATTCCCCGGCCTGTACTCGTACTGGCCGGTGCCTGGGGGGTACGGCAAGACCACGCTCGACTGCTTGGGGTGCTACCGAGGAAGGTTCTTCAGCATCGAGACGAAGGCTCCCGGCAAGAAGCCGACCTTGCGTCAGATGCAGGAGATCAATGGCATCGAACGCGCCATGGGAAAGACGTTTGTAATCACGGGTGAGGACGACCCAGTGATTGGCCAGCTGTACGTCTGGCTCGATGAACTGTCGAGGGAAGTAGATGACAATCCTGATATCACACCAGACAAGGTCCGTCGTCGTACCTTGCGAGCCTCGCCTTGAGGCTCTGTTTCCGCACGCTCAGAAAATAAGATGGAATGGTGGAGAGGTGATCATCCTGCCGCATGGCATGGACGAGACCCGGCTGCTCCGTAACCTTTCCCTGAACGTGCCTGCTCCCATCGTGGAGCACTACGACTTCCCGTCGGCTGACGGGAAGCGGCCGTTCGACAAGCAGGTTCTCACTGCCGCGTCGATGACCATGAACCCCTACAGCTACGTGCTCAATGACATGGGCACCGGCAAGACCAAGGCATGCATCTGGTCCTTCGACTGGCTGCGCAAGGAGGGGCTGGCGAACCGGATGCTGGTGACGGCACCGCTGTCGACGCTCCACTTCACTTGGGAGCGGGAGATCTTCCAGACCTTTCCGAGAATGAAGGTGAAGGTGCTGACCGGTTCCCGTGAGCGGCGCAAGCGTCTGCTGGAAGAGGACGCCGACATCTTCATCGTCAACCATGACGGACTGAAGGTGATCCACAACGAGATCATCCGGCGCCGGGATATCGACGTCATCTGTTTCGACGAGGCGGCCGCCTACAGGAATGCCAGAGCCGACCGGTCGAAAGTGGCGAGAGCCGTGGCGCGTGGCCGTTCGTATGTGTGGGGGATGACTGGTTCGCCGACACCGACAGCGCCGACCGACGCCTACGGGCTGGCGCATCTGATCACGCCAGCTGCTGCGCCACGTTCGTGGGTGCAGTTCAGGCAGAACACCATGCATCAGGTCTCGCAGTTCCGCTGGGTTCCCCGCAAGGATGCGGCGGAGACCGTCAGCAAGATACTGCAGCCCAGTGTCAGGTACTCGCTCGACGACGTGACGGAGCTGCCGCCGGTCATCGTGCGTGACTACGAAGTCGAGATGTCGAAGGAGCAGAAGAAAGCCTACGAGGAACTCCGGCTGCATGCCACGGCGCTGCTCAAGGAAGGCACCCTCACCGCTGTCAATGGTGGTGTGACATTTTCCAAGATGCTGCAGACGTCATGCGGCTGGCTGTACATCGACACCGACAAGGGCAGGGTGACATCAGACCTGAAGCCAGTGCCACGGCTCGAAGCGCTGCTCGACCTGATCGAGGCGGCGGAGCACAAGGTGCTGGTGTTCTCGCCGTTCAAGTCAGCCACGGCCGGCATAGCTAGTCTTCTCGGGGCGGAGAAGATCGACTTCGCGACCGTGACCGGCGACACTTCTACGAAGGATCGCGCCGATATCTTTCAGGCTTTCCAGCACACCGACAAGTACCATGTGCTGAACGCCCACCCGGAGTGCATGAGCCACGGTCTGACGCTGACGGCGGCGGACACCGTGATCTGGTACGGGCCGGTCACCAAGCTGGAAACCTACGAGCAGGCCAATGCCCGCATCACCCGTGTCGGGCAGGCGCACAAGCAGCAGATCATACGAATGCAGGGCACCGCTGCGGAGCGGTCCATGTACACCCGTCTCGCCAACCGGCAGGACATGCAGGACTCGATACTGGAGATCATCGAGGAAATCACGAAAGGAGTATGAAGTGGAAGAAGTACAGGTAACCCCGGCCGAGATGGTCGAGGAATATATTCAGCTGCGAGATGCGAAAAGGCTCGCGGATGAAAAGTACGCGGAGTTCGTCAAGACGACTTTCAGCGACAAGATGCAGGCACTTGAGGTCCAGCTTCTGGACACCCTCAACAAACTTGGCGTCGACTCGCTCTCGTCCAAAGAGGGCACCGTGTACAGGAAACTGACGACGTCGGTGACAGTCGCCGACGCGCGGGACTTCAGGCAGTTCGTCACAGAGGGTGAGAATTGGGATCTCATCGACTGGCGGGCCAACAAGACAGCAGTCAACGACCTGGTGGAGGCAGGCGAGCCTGTGCCACCGGGAGTAAACCGCAGTTCATTCTACTCAGTCGGCATTCGGAGGAAGTCATGAGCAACAACGTAATACCCATCGACACCAGCAGCCTGCCTCAGGAGATGCGTGACCGCATCGCCGCCGGGCGTTCAGTAGGCAGCGCCTTCACGTCGGGCGTCCGCTCGGCCATCAACGTGCTGTCGATCAAGGGCAAGGTGTTCACCGTCAGGACAGGCGGCGTGCCTACCCGTCTCGACGATCCGCAGACCCGTGCCCCGTACCAGCATCTCGACGTGGTGCTGGTCAACGCCTCGCCGCATATCTCCAAGACCTACTACGCGCATGGTTATATCGAGGGCGACAACACCGCTCCCGACTGCTGGTCGCTGGACGGCATCAAGCCGGATGCCTCGGTGATCAACAAGGTTAACCCGACCTGCCCCAACTGCCCGAACAACGTATTCGGTTCGCGCATAACTGAGGCGGGGAAACAGGCCAAGCTATGCGCCGACAGCAGGCGTGTGGCGCTGATCTCCTCGGCGCATCTCGGGCTGGAGCAGCCGCTGCTTCTGATGCTGAGAGTTCCGGCGACGTCGCTGGGCATCCTCAGGGACTACGCGCTGTACCTGCAGAGGAACGGCGCCGACACCAATGCAGTGGTGACGAGACTGACCTTCGACTTCTCGCAGGCATTCCCGAAGCTGCTGTTCCACTACGTCCGCACGCTGACCCCGACCGAGTACAAACAGGCGGCGACCATGGCCGACGACCCGGCGACGGCTGGCATACTGGTGGCTCCCGATTTCGACACGGCGCAGCCAGCAAAGATCGAGCCGGTGCAGCCTAACGACAGGCTGGTGCCGCTGGCCGAGATGCCGCAGGTCATCCCGACCGGCGTCACAGCTACGCCTGACCCGTTGACAGTGGTCAAGAACACTCTGGTGCAGTTGCCTGATGGTCAGTGGTTCGACGAGGCGACCGGCGAGTATGTCGAGCCGCCAGCGGCCAAGGTGGAGACGCCGCAGCTCGACCCCGACACCATCAAGCTGCCGGAGAACAGGTACTTCAACAAGCGCCTCAAGGCTTTCGTGGAAGGCCCTGAAGTTGGGGCGAAAGCAGTCGAGGCACCGACCATGCCGACCAAACCGGCGCGCTCCAGAGCCAAGAAAGTGGAGGAGCCGGCTAAGCAGGAGCAGGTCGTACCGAGTACACCCGCAGAGACCAAGCCGGCTGAGGAACCGAAGCCGGTGGCTGAGGTAAAAGCAGAGTCGAAACAAACGGTTGGCGCAGCGCCAGCAGAACTAGAGGCGCTCATCAAATCAATGACGCCGCCCCAACAAAAGTAACGTACCACCTTCCCAGTGGGGCGCAGCGGGACTATGCTGCGCCCCATACCTGACAATAAGAAACCGCCATTTCAGTCACCAGGAAATGACAGTCATGCCACGAGGCCAGAATGCCGCGCTCGAGATCTATCTGCAGCTGCAGTTTCCGTGGGATGCAGTCAACAAGGATCTGTGGAAGTGCGTCAGCTGGAAGTGGCAGCCGCCCGGTCAGCCTGACCCGGCCTTCGCCAATTATGGCGCACAGAGTTACGACGATCTTATCCGTCTGGTCGAAACCCGTGCTGCCCGCAACACCGATGTCTACCTCGGCCTCGGCGCACTGCGCATGGCGAGCCAGGACAAGTTTGCTACCGACGGTTTCCCCAAGGTTTCACGCAAGGCCAACAACGTCGCCTCGCACAACTCGATCTACCTCGATGTCGACGTGAAGGCTGGCGCTTACGCCACTACGCAGGACGCGCGCAATGCGCTGTATGATTTTTGCGACCAGTGCGGCATGCCCGATCCGTCGATGGAGGTTCTCTCCGGCTCGGGTGGCATCCATGTCTACTGGTGTACGCATGAACCGATGCCGCTCGCCAACTGGTCTCCACTTGCACTCGGCCTGCGCGACGCGGCCGTGGGGTACGGGCTGAAGTTCGATCCGCAATGCACGGTCGACGCTGCCCGTATCCTGCGGGCACCCAACACCTGGAACCACAAGACCAACCCGCCGAAGCCGGTGGAATTACTCCCCGACTCGAGCTTCAGGAAGTACGGGTATCAGGAACTGGTCACCGCACTGGGATCATACGTCGGCATCCTGCCGGGCGTTCGCGCCATGCGGCCAACCACCTACACGCAGAACTTCACAGAGGGTGTCAGCACATCACCGCCTGTTACAATTGATGACGTGGCTGTGAACTGCGGCGTTGTCAACGATATCCTCGACCGCGAGGGGGCTGGCGACAGCGAGCCGCTGTGGAACCAGGCGCTCTACGCCGCCTCGTTCACCACCGACCCACACGATGCGGCGCACCGGCTGTCGCGTGGTCATACCAAGTACGACCACGCCTCCACTGAGAAGAAACTCCTCGAGAAGATACAGGCGCGGGCGGCCGACCCGTCGCGTGGCTGGCCGACATGCCAGTCGTTCCACCAGTACAAGCCGGGGATCTGCTCGGTGTGCCCGTTCTATGCACAGGGCAAGTCGCCGCTGAACTTCGCCCGCCGGCCGCAGCCGGCTACGCAATTCGTGCCGGCCAGCGACCCGCTGATGCCGGAGGGATATTTCCGCGATCACAATCTGCACGTCCGCACGACGATCGTCGACAAGGACAAGACCTACGACATCGACCTGCTAGGCTACCCGATCCTCGACGCCGGTATCGACATGCGCGAAGGACTGACCAAGGGGCAGCTGGTGTTCAAGACGGTCATCGGTGGCGTCGAGCAGTGGTGCCATGCCCCCATCTCGTCGTCGATGGAGACGACGCGCTCGGCACAGGCAATGGCTGGCGGAGTGAGGGGAGACGGCATCTACATCAATCCCGACAACCACAAACTGGCGAGGAAATTCCTAGTGACCTGGATGACGCACCTCCAGAAGTCCAAGAAATACATCAATGCTGTCAGCTACGGCTGGACTGACGACCAGAAGGGCTTCACCTACGACAATCTCACTTACACGGAGAACGGCAGCCAGCTGGCCTTCAGGGGCAGCACACTGGACAAGCGCTTCTCGGCTGTCGGTGAACTCAAACCGTGGCAGGACGCCGCGCAGCTGGTCTACGGCAACCCTCCTCTGGAAACTGTCGTGGCGTCTGCCTTCGCCTCTCCGCTGGTCGAGCTGTTGGGACCGTCGTCGGTAGTGCTCTCGGTCTACTCGCACCTGTCAGGCGTCGGCAAGACCACGGCGATGATGCTGGCGCAGTCGGTGTGGGGCAATCCGCGCACCGGCATGTCGACGCTGGATGATACCACCAACTCGGTGATGAAGAAGGTAGCCGACTGCCGGTCGCTGCCCAATTACTGGGACGAACTCAGGACCACGGATCAGCTGGAGAAAGTCATCCAGCTGGTGTTCTCGATCACGGGCGGCAAGGGCAAGTCGCGCCTCAACAAGGACATCACGCAGGCCGAAGCCGGGTCGTTCACCACGATGTTCGTCATCGCTTCCAACTATGGCATTGCGGATACCGTCTACTCGCTGACCGATGGCACCGAGGCTGGTGGACTGCGGGTGTTCGAGCTGGAGGTTAACCCGCTGATCAGCGACCTGCCGGACTGGAAGGCACGTCAGATCCTCAAGGAGATCGAGATCAACTACGGCGTACCTGGTACGACCTTCGCCGAGTTCCTCGGCAAGAACCGCAAGACCATCAAGCAGATGCTGGCGGTGATGAGTGAGCACCTGCAGCTACGTTACAAGTTCGAAACCAAGGAACGCTTCTGGAACGTCGCCATGTCGGCGCTACTGGTCGGCGCCAAGCTGGCTAACCATTGCGGGCTGACCAAGTTCGATCTGGTGGCAATGGACAAGTACCTCGACGACATGTTCCATCGCCAGCGCAGGATACTGACGGCGCAGTCATACTCGACGCTGTCGACGCCGGAAGATGGACTGACGCTGCTGCAGGATCTGCTGATGGAACTCAAAGGCAAGCATCTGCTGTTGTCGGAGACGATCCATTATGGGCAGGGCAAGCCGCCGCCGATTGCTCCGGTCGAGATAGCGATACTCGACAAGCTGACCGACGTGTGGGCGCAGTACGGAGTGAAGGATGGACGGCTGCGTCTTCAGCAGCGCAAGTTTGACCAGTGGCTGAGGGACCGTCGCATCCAGCCTCGCATGGTCAAGGCGCTGCTCGGCAAGTTCTACTACGTCAACGAAGGACGAGCGACCATCGGAGCTGGTGTGCAGGGCTTCGACATCTTCTCGATGATGGTCGGGAGCGGCCGCTCACAATGCTACGAGTTCACACCGCGTCCTACTTTCCACGGTTCCATCCTCGGTGGGACCTAGAGGTGATGGCAAGGTTGCCCTTGCCATTGCTGCCGCCGTTTCTCAGTGGCTTCTTGTGGTGGACATCCTTGCCGGCGAGCGCCGCCTTGCCGTAGCTGTCCTCCATGTCACGGCGGGCCATGACGCGCTTGGCCCGCTTCTTAATCTGCTCCGGCCTGCCGTGGTATGACTCGTACTCGTGCTTGTAGTCACGTATCCTTGCCACGTTGGATCTCCTTCCCCTCCTCGTTTTTCGCCACGATGCCTTGCTCGATTATCTCAATGATCGCCTCGGCTATGCCTTTCCATGCCGTCTCGGCATCCTGACTGATGTGCTCGCCGGGATCGTAGATGGCGCCCTTGGCGACGCTGGCGCGCGCCGCCTGATACATCATCTGGCCAAGCGTTCCGATAACTCTCTGTCTGTCAGCCATCACTGCACCTTTATCTGCGGGAAGCCAGTGCCACCGCCGATCAGACCGAGCAGCAGGACGATAGCCGCCAGTGCGATCAGCACAATCAGCACGACGCGGATGATCCGGGCGGGCGGGTCGGGGATCAGGTTGGTGATGACGTACTCACCAATCGCGTAGATGATGCCCAGCACCAGCAAATAGATG
>Ga0105104_10000830_pt1 | contig 23946 bp, 19 predicted proteins | sample PPLLaktember2015_3_FD_87034 | JGI IMG/M metagenome (GOLD analysis project Ga0105104, IMG submission 87034) | Freshwater sediment microbial communities from Prairie Pothole Lake near Jamestown, North Dakota, USA - PPLs Lake P7 Core (6) Depth... | ecosystem: Environmental > Aquatic > Freshwater >...
AATAATACCGCCGACCTTGCGCTCCTCTTACTTGAGGGGCTTGATCAGAAGTCGTTCGTCAACGGGACGAATCTTCATGGGTTTAACCTCCGGTTTGTAGGATATTTAGGTGTGATTTTAAGTGGTTGTTAGCACTCTATGATTGCGAGTGCTAAGCGTTATACAATATACTTTGAAGAAGGTTCCGAGTCAAGACCTTCACCTATTATGACACATTGATATTATTACACTTATACAGAATTGGCGAGTGAAACACGGCTAGTCCTCTGTCTCCATGGAACTTTCCGCAAAGTCCTCTTCTTTCATCTCTTCGCTTCCATCTTTCTTTTTATTGCGATTGTGACAAGGATTTGCTAAACTGAACTTACGATGTCTGACCCCACGCTGCATTTTTCGGCCCAATCGAGTGAATTTGACTGCCCTGATCCCCTCGCTCTCTTCGAGAATCTGCGCGAAAAATCCGGATTATCCTTCCTCTATAAAGGAAGAGATGATGCGGAAATCTGGATGGGATTCGGATTGGCGCAAGGCTTTGCGGCGGATCGCGGATGCCGGCCGGTATTGGAAAGCATCGCGGGTGACGATCTGCCCTTTTCGCCGCGCATGTTCTCTGCAATCCAGTTCAGTAAATCCGGCAGCATCGGCGGACTATGGACGTCCTTTGATTTGCCCCCTTTCCTTCTGCCGCAGATTATCATTCGCTGGCGCGATAACCTCGCCGGGATGCTTGTGCTGACACCTGCAAACAGTCCGCATGTGCCGCCGGAATTTGACGTCAAGCGGTTCTGCGCGCCATCGGCCGAAAAAAAAGAAAAAACCGCGAATGCGGTTCGCGTGATTCCGCGAACGCAGATCGGCACTTGGCGGCAAGGGATTGAGATTGCTTTGCGCGCCATGGAGTCCGGTCCGCTGAAAAAAGTTGTGCTGTCGCGAACAACTTCGGCGTTCAGCGATCAGCCGTTTAACATCGGCTCTATTCTATCGGAACTCTTGAAGCAGGACGGCTGTTCGGTGTTTGCGCTACACCGGGGTGATGCCGTTTTTCTGGGAGCGTCGCCCGAACGGCTATTCCGGTTGGATGGTAACACCATTTCCACGGAAAGTCTGGCCGGAACGCGGCCGCGCGGACAGACGGATCGCGAGGATAAAAAGTTTGCCGCCGCCTTGTTCGAATCCGAAAAGGAACTCCGCGAGCACAATATTGTCCGCGATTTTATTGCATCGCATTTGAAAGACTTGTGCATGGTTCAGCATGTCGGCAAACCCGCCGTGCGCAAACTGAATACCATGCAGCACCTTTATACTCCGCTGACGGGAACGCTGCGCGAAAATGTTGGAATGGATGACGTGCTGAAGGCACTGCATCCGACTCCGGCGGTTTGCGGAGAGCCGCGCGATGAGGCAAGCGCATTGATTGACCGTCTCGAAGCGGTTCCGCGCGGATTTTATACGGGAGTTCTGGGCTGGGCGGATGCCGCTTCTGCAGAGTTGACGGTAGCCATCCGCTGCGCGCTGATCCGTGGCCAATCGGCAACCGTGTTTGCCGGAGCGGGAATTGTCTCCGGTTCCGATGCCGACGCGGAATGGGAAGAGACGGAAGATAAAATGAAGCCTGTGCTGAATGCGCTGGGACGTGCGGTAGCATGATCCCCGCTAACCTCAACTATCTGCACACAACGGTTCTGCTGCGGCAATTGGCGGCGGGAGGAGCGAAGCGGGCGGTGATTTCACCGGGATCGCGCTCGACGCCGCTGGCGCTGGTCGCTTACGAGCTGCCGGAGCTTTCTTCGTACGTTCTGACGGACGAGCGCAGCGCAGGATTTTTCGCGCTGGGACTATCCAAAGCGGACGGAGTGCCCGCGATTTTGATTTGCACATCGGGAACGGCGGCGGCGAATTATTTTCCGGCCGTGATCGAAGCCGCGCAGTCGTGCGTGCCATTAATTGTGCTGACCGCCGACCGGCCCGCCGCGATGCGGAATACGGGCGCACCACAAACGATAGATCAAGTCAACCTGTACGGAAGCTATCCACGTTTTTTCGCCGATCTGCCGGAAGCGGAACTTTCCCACGATCACGCCCGTCTCATGCGCGCGATTGCCGCACAGGCTTATGCGGCAGCAGTCTCCGTTCCGCAAGGTCCGGTTCATTTGAATGTGCCTTTGGACGAACCGCTGACGCCGATTGCGCAAGACGGCGAAAAGATCAGCGAAATTCTGAATCTGTTGGATGCGGAAAAAATATATCGCGTGCCGTCAACAACCGCGCCGGAACCGGACGTACATGCGATTCAATATACAGCACAACAAGCCATAACTTCGCTCTGCGGATTGATTGTGGCCGGACCCGATGCGGCGCGCACCACTGCGGAAGCGGATGCGATTCTACATTTGGGCCGCAAATTGGGCTGGCCGATCATGGCCGATGTGACTTCGGGCTTGCGCTTTTTATCGGAACCGGTCATTCCGTACTACGACATTTTTCTACGCGAAGAAACGCTTGCAAGTCTGACACCGGATATCGTGTTGACTTTCGGCGCGCATCCGGTCTCGAAAGTATTGAACGCATATCTGGACCGGCATCGTGCGGCCAACACGATTCGCATTCAGCCGCACAAGTTAGGGCAGGATCCGCAAAAGCGCGCAAACGAAATCATCGAAGCGGACATCGCGTCTTTTAGCAATATGCTGGCGACACTCGTTCCGGCCTCGCGGGATTCTTTGATCTACGAACCGTTCCGCGCGGCGGCGGAGCGATTACGAGCACAACTTGCGCATGAAACGAACGCAAGTTGCGAAGGAATATATGTCCTTCGCGCCGTGCGCGAGATGCCGGACGGTGCGAATATCGTTTTAGCCAACAGCCTTTCCATCCGCTATGCCGATGCGCTGTGCGCGGCGGAGGGAAAACGCTATTCCGTGTTTGCCATGCGCGGAGCGAGCGGAATTGACGGCACAATCTCGCACGCTGCAGGAATCGCAGCGGCATCCAATAAATCCACGCTGCTGGTTACCGGAGATTTGGCATTTCTTCACGATTTAGGCGGGCTGGCAGCGAGTAAATTCGCGCCACAACTAAAAATTCTTCTGCTCAATAATAATGGCGGCGGGATTTTCCACTTTTTACCCGTGCATGAACAAGAATCACAAACGCAATTCGAAGTTCTGTACGGAACGCCGCACGGATTGAAACTTGCGGCAGCAGCGGAGCTATTTGGTTTGGATTGGCACATGATTGACAGACCAGAGGATCTTTCCATTTTAGGCAAGAATGCTGCTTCGCGAACTCTTGTTTGCGAAGTACGCATAACGCGGGAAGAAAATCATCGCTCGTATACGGCATTCATCGAGCGATTATCTTATGCGGTGAACACGTGAGTAGAATCTCCACAGCGGGAATCGAATGGAACGTAGAAACGCGCGGCAGCAAGAATGGCCAGCCGCTGATTCTGTTGCACGGATTCGCGGGATCGCTGCATGCATGGGATCGTATCGCTCCGTTTTTAGAACCCCATTTCCGGTTGATTCTGCTCGATCTTCCCGGTCACGGTGAAACTCCTCTGCCGCCGGAAGAAATCGGATTTGCTGAATTCACCAACGGACTTATAGAGCTAATCCAAAAAATCGCGAGGAAAAAACCGATTCTCTGCGGCTACAGCATGGGCGGCAGACTCGCTTTGCATGCGGGAGTTGAAGCGAGCGAAACGCTGCGCGGATTGATTCTGATCGGAGCATCGCCGGGAATCGAAGAGCCGCGCGAACGCGCGAAGCGCAGGAATGCGGATCACGACTTGGCGGCGGATATTCTTACCAAAGGCTTGGAGTGGTTTGCCGATCATTGGGGTTCGCTGCCGCTGTTTGCGTCGCAGAAGGACTTACCCATTGAAATACAGAACGATTTACGGCGCGCGCGGCTGGCCAATGATCCCAACGGTCTTGCGTACAGCCTCGCGCATTGGGGAGCGGGCGAGCAGGAATTTGTGGGGCCGTATCTTTACAAAATCCGCTGCCCGCTATTGCTTTTAGCGGGCGCGCTTGATCAGAAATTTTGTCTTTCAAATCATTACATGGCTTCGGCGGTCGGAACAAGCAATCTGCGGCGCGTGGAGATTCCACACGCAGGACATGCCGCGCACATCGAACAGCCGGAAGCCGTGGCACAGGAAATCATAACGTTTGCACAAACCTTACAGGAATAAATATGAGTCAGTTTCCGTGGAAATCCGCCGGTGAGTATTCCGATATTCTTTATGAGAAGTGGGATGCAATCGCGAAAGTCACAATCAACCGGCCGAAAGTTCATAACGCGTTTCGGCCGCAAACCGTGACGGACATGCTGAACGCTTTCCTGGATGCGCGCGAAGATCCGGAAATCGGTGTGGTGATTTTGACCGGCGCGGGAAACGAAGCGTTTTGCTCGGGCGGCGATCAAAAGATACGCGGCGATCAGGGCTACATGGGCGAGGACAAAGTGCCGCGCCTCAATGTGCTCGATCTGCAACGGCTCATCCGCAGCATGCCCAAACCGGTGATTGCGATGGTGGCGGGATATGCGATCGGCGGTGGCCACGTGCTGCACGTGGTGTGCGATCTTACGATTGCCGCTGAGAATGCGCGCTTCGGTCAGACCGGGCCGAAGGTGGGTTCATTCGACGGCGGATTCGGCGCGGGATATTTGGCGCGCATCGTGGGACACAAGAAAGCCAAAGAAATTTGGTATCTGTGCCGTCAGTACAGCGCAGAGGAAGCGCTCGATATGGGACTCGTGAATGCCGTTGTGCCGCTCGATAAATTAGAAGAGACCACCGTGCAGTGGTGCCGCGAGATTCTGGATAAATCTCCGATGGCCATTCGCTGTTTGAAGGCGGCATTCAACGCCGAGACCGACGGCGAGGCGGGAGTTCAGGAATTGGCGGGCAACACCACGCTGCTCTATTACATGAGCGAGGAAGCGCAGGAAGGCCGCGAAGCCTTCAAGCAAAAGCGCAAACCGGATTTTAAGAAGTTCAAGAGAGTGCCATAAACAACCAGGAATGGAATATGCAAGAAAGAACGCACACAGAGAAAGATGTTTGAACCCTGTTAGGGATCAATCATGTGTTAAGGCATGAAATCTATGTTCACAATATTTCGCCTGATTGTCAACGTGACACGGCGGATCATCATCCGTTACCACCACCTACGGCCGGTAATGCTGCTGCTGACAGGTTATGCTTGCTACATGCTGTTGGGCTGGATCGTGCTCAGCTTACCATGGCTGCATGAAAACGGCAACGTATCCTTAATCGACAACCTCTTCACATCCGTTTCCGCGGTTTCCACCACCGGACTGACAACGGTGAGCACGCCAGACAGCTACAATTTCTGTGGTGAACTGGTTATCCTGATCTTAATTCAGCTCGGCGGTTTGGGCTACATGACGTTCGGCTCATTTCTTTTTCTTATAACTCACGAACTAAAGTTGACAGATTTCCGGATTAAAATGTCTAAATCCGCATTTTCAGTGGAAGAAGACGTGAAGGTGGAAACGTTCATCGGAATGGTGGTGATTTACACGATGCTGATCGAAGCGGCGGGCGCGATTCTGCTTTATCTTTATTTTCAGAGTGCCGGAATCGCAAACCCCGCTTGGGCGGCGATCTTTCACAGTGTTTCGGCGTTTTGCACGGCGGGATTCAGCCTGTTCAATAACAGCCTGGAGGGTTTTCCTGCGCACACGGGCATTAACTTGGTGGTTGCCGCACTCAGCTTGTTGGGCGCAATGGGTTTTATCATTATCCACGATGCCCTTATGGTAGCCCTGCGTCAGCGGAAACGGCTCACGTTTACATCGCGAATCATCTTATACTCCACAATGTGGGTGATGGTCATCGGCACGTTCCTTCTCTATGTGGGTGAGCCCAGTTGCACCGCATTGCCCGCTTCCGAGCGATTCCTGGTCAGTTTCTTTCAAACGATGACGGCCGCAACTACGGTAGGATTCAACACGATTCCCATTGCGAAAATCTCGGTTGCGTTCACTTTTCTCATTACAATTTTAATGGTGATTGGCGCGTCGCCATCGGGGACAGGCGGCGGCCTAAAGAGTACGACGATTGCCGTTTTGTTGGGCACCATCCGCAGTACGTTGCGCGGACGGGAACATGTGACTTTCGGCAAGCGTCGTATCCCCATCGGGCGAATGCGCGCGGCCACGGCCAGCGTGGGAACATACGTAATTTTACTCCTTTTCGGAACATTTCTGCTTAGCTGGATCGAGACGTTCGAGCTGGAGGACATTTTATTTGAGGTGGCATCGGCATTGGGGACGGTGGGACTGTCGCGCGGAATTACCGCAAATTTGTCCTTGCTTGGCAAGCTGATTGTTATCACGTTGATGTTCGTTGGGCGTGTAGGCGCGCTCAGTTTCGGCTTTGCCCTATTTGGGAGCGCAACGGTGGAGCAGATCATTGAAGCGGATTTGGAGCAGGAAGACGTGGTGCTTTAGTCTTGTGAATTGCGGAAATCGCTATAGAGATGTCGTCCTTTTGTAACTGGATTCTCGCCTCCCGCCCCAAGACATTGGTGGCGGCCATCGTTCCGGTAATTGTCGGTGCGGCGTTTGCCGCACGCGGCTTGGCGATTAACGGCTGGCTGTTTGCGTGCGTTCTGCTTTCGGCGGTGTGCATTCAGATTGGAACAAATTTAGCCAACGACTACTCGGATTTTAAAAAGGGAGCGGACACCGAAAAAAGGTTGGGGCCGACGCGCGTCACGCAAGCGGGACTTATCGCACCGAATCGCGTGAAAGCCGGAGCGATTTTCACCTTCGCTCTGGCGGTGATGTTCGGAGTTCCGCTGATTGTGCACGGCGGCTGGCCGATTCTATTCATCGGTTTGCTGAGTATCCTGTTCGGCTGGGCTTATACGGGCGGGCCATATCCCTTGGGATACAACGGACTCGGTGAATTGTTCGTGCTGCTCTTTTTCGGTTTTGCGGCGGTGGCGGGAACGCATTATGTTCTCACGCTCGACTGGAATCCGCTCACGCTGCTCATCGCGCTCGCGCCCGGCTTGCACGCTTCCGCGATTTTAGCGGTAAACAATGTCCGCGATATAGACACCGACCGCGCGGCGGACAAGCGCACGCTGGCAGCAAGGTTCGGCAGAACGTTCGGAAGAGTTGAATATGCTTTATTGCTATTGATTCCGTTTCTTGTCCCCATTTTCTTATTTCTCGTTTTTCATTTCTCATTTCTGATTTTTTTGCCGCTTCTGTCTTTGCCGCTTGCGTTTCAACCATTGCGCATTGTGTTCACGCGCACCGACGGCCCGAACCTCATTGCCGCATTGGGCGGAACGGCACGATTACAATTGATTTTCGGAATTCTTTTCGCCATTGGATTAGTCCTGTGAAAATCGTACAAGTTGAATACTTGCCCTACGACCTCGCGTTTCGAAAACCTTTAGATACGCCACGCCTGTCACAGCAATCTATCGAAGGGTTCCTCATCCTTTTTAAGACTGATGATGGCAAGATGAGTATCAGTGAATGCCCAGGCGCTTCGTACAGAGCGACGAATGAACTCAAACGCCTTGTAAAAAGAAGGATATTTCCGCCAATTCCATCCTGCGTCGATGACCTTGGTCCAACTATATATGATACATCTTGGTATGGATTTGATGAACCAACAATTCAGTTTGCTATAGACTCGGCTTTAATGAGCCTTGTTGCCCAATATGAGGACAAGCCTTTGGACATGTTATTGAATCCAAATTCTCAAAAGCAAATAGAGGTGAATGCATTACTTGAAGGAACAACACATGAGGAGCTAATTGATTCAGCTAAAGAAGCTTCGATGAAGCATTTTCGTTCTATGAAGGTAAAGATTGGTCGAGATTTTGTGAGCAGAGACGCAGACTTGATCTATGCGCTTAGAACTGATTTTCCAGAGATGAAATTGCGTGCTGATGTGAATTGTCTTTGGACATCAAGCCAGTTTGTACATTTCTGCAGCTTCAATCAACAGCGAGAAATTGAGTATATTGAAGATCCTATTAAAACGCCTTTAAGGAAAATGCCTCGAGGGCTTAAAACTGCTTTCGGTGTTCCGATAGCGTTAGACGAATCTGCTCGAGATCTGAATTACTCAGATTCTCTTTTTGACAGACAGGTATGCGATGTACTTATAATAAAACCAGCCTACGTAGGTTCGTACAGAAAGGTCAGGGATATCTGCGTAAAGGCTAATGATCGTGGTATTGATGTTGTCTTCACGAGCGCCTTTGAATCGAGCTTAGGACTCAGTTATGTTGCTGCATGTGCAGCCGCATTCGGTTGTCCATTGCGGGCTCACGGATTAGCTACTGCAGAATTTTTGGCAGAGGATACTCTCGTTGAATCATTACTTCCTCTAAACGGGCGAATTAACGTACCTGATGTCCGCGATTTGCCGCTAATGATAAAGCCTGATTTTCTTCAACCTCTTAGAATCTGATCAATGACACAACGCGATTGGTTTACCCGCAGCACGGAATCGGGCCGCGCGCAACTCGCCGATTGGGCGGGTTCGCTTCCCGATGAACAATTCAATGAAAAAACGACGCGCATGGCCATGCTGCTCGCGGAGCAATTTCCCGACCGGCGATCACGCATCGGTTTGTGGGGCGAGAACAGCCTCGACTATCTGGTCGCGCTCTTCGCCGTGATGCGCGCCGGGCATGTGGCCGTGCCTCTGCAAACGCGGCTCACAGCCCGCGAACTGACGGAAATCGTGCGCTTCGCCGATCTGCAGGGATTGCTCGTCTCGCGCAGCTTTCCGCAGACTCATCGCGAAACGATGCCCGGATTGCCGATACTTACTTTCGGCATGAAACTCGAAACTCCTCCCTCCCGCCCGCCGCGATTCAAGGAACTCGGCGATAAAGACGTGGCCGTGCTGCTTTGCACGTCCGGCTCTTCGGGTAAGGCGAAGGTCGTTCCGTTTACTTTACGCGCGCTTCTGGATCACGGGAAAGTCGTGTGCGAACATCTGAAAGTCACGTGGAAGGATTCGTGGCTGGTCTGCCTTCCGTTTTATCATATCGGCGGATTGGCGATTCCGTTTCGCTGCTTGGTATCGGGAGCTTCCCTGTGCATTTCCCAATCGGCCGATCCGGATGAGATCAACCGCCTGATTGACCGGGAAGACGCGACCGTTATCACGCTCGTGCCGACGGTGTTGGAACGCGTCCTCATCAAACGCGAAGGGCAGGAGTTCCCCAAATCGCTGCGCGCAATTATTGTCGGCGGCGGTCCCGTGCCGGCGGGACTATTAGCGCGTTGTCCGGTTGCGTACGCGACCTACGGTTTGACGGAAACCGGTTCGATGGTCACGTGCGCGCGGCCCGGCTGCGGCGACCGCGAACGCAAAACCGCGGGCCCGGTGTTGCCGGGAACGCAAATAAAGATTCTGAATGACAGCGGAAAAGAAGTAAAGAAGGTCGAGGCGGGGCAAATCGTGGCGCGCGGTCCGGGAATGGCGCACTTGTATTTGGGAAATCCGGACGCGAGCGCAAAGACGTTTCGTTCGGGTTGGATTTATACGGGAGATATCGGCAAACTCGACGAGAACGGCTACTTAATCGTGGAAGCGCGCCGTCAGGATTTGGTGCTGACCGGAGGAGAAAACGTTTATCCGGCGGAAATCGAAGAGGCTTTGCGCAAACATCCGCGCGTGGAAAGCGTGGTGGTTTTGCCGGTGGAAGATCCGGAGTGGGGACAGACACCTGCCGCATTGATCGTTTTAAAACCGGGACGGCCTCTGCAGAAGATTCACATCTTCCAGTTTCTCGAAGACCATCTGGCGCGATTCAAATTTCCACGCAAAGTGGTCTTTACAGAAAAACTGCCCACGCTTTCCAACGGCAAACCGGACATGCCCGCCATCCGCAAGCTCTTGACCAGCGCGCCGGATTCGAAGTAGAGCAAAAGATTAATGAAATGCGCGGGGTAAGGACACCCCGCGCAGCGAATACGATTATTAGCGGCGGCCTCCGGCCGTCGTTTTTCATTGTAGGGGCACGGCATGTCGTGCCGTTTTGTAGCGCCGCACGGCCGTGCGCTATTATTTCCCCCCGTGGACGGTCCGTCCGCTTCGCGGACGAGATCTCGCTCTGCGGAGGGGAAGAAAGGGGGGTTATTTCATCAGCACGATTTTATTCGTCCGCATTTCCCTTCCCGCTTCCATCCGGCAAAAATACACACCCGACGACAACGCGCTGCCGTCGAAACTGATGCGATGCTCTCCCGCCGTCTTCATTTCATCCAACAGCACAGCCACTTCCCTGCCCAAAACATCGTAGAGACGAAGTGACACACGCTGCGTTACGGGCAGCGTGAATTCGATTTGCGTTATGCTGTTGAAGGGATTGGGACGCATTGCTAACGTCGGGAATTGAGCCGTTCCAAGCCTCTGCGAAGGAGCGTCAAGCTGCGAAAGATAAAACATCCGCTCACTCATACTTACAACCGATGTGTCCGGGCGATGGGAGTGAGCGGTAACATGCCAATGCTTCCATCCGCCGCCCAGACTATTAAGCAAGCTGTCGGAAACTTGGTACGCTGTGTCAAGCAACGTTGCCTGATACGAGTGTAAGTCATCCCAAATACGCAATGTATACTGAACCGTATCCAACGGATCGGGTTCGCTGGAAGACCTCCACGCGAACACGATCGGCGAAGTATTTATCAGCGTGTCCTGATCGCTCGGTTCTAAAAGATCAAAAGGAGTAGACGGCGCAGGAATGCGTGAGTCGGCGGTGAGGTGTACCGCATAGAATCCGGGATAAGAGGATCCGGCACCTCGATAAATATCACCATCACCGCCTAAAATCAGAGTGCAATCCGCAAGTTGCGTTGCTGCATAGGCCGCAGCCCAGAAATTAGTATGCAACACAACAAAATCATGGAGTATACCGGAGCGTTCATATGACGCAACTAAGACGTCTGTGGGACCTGTGCTCCCGGGCCAATATCCTTCGCCAACAACCAAGTATCTGCCCTCCATCGTCCGGATTACATGATATCCCCGTTGTTGGCCAGGAAGTGCGGGTGATGCGCACCATCGAAGATTTCCTACTGGATCACAGCAAAGGAGAAAGAAATCATCACCGAAATTGTCTTGCCATTGACCTACAATAAGGATGTCTTCCTCCGGCATCTCGCGTATGGCATTAATCTGGGTAAAAGATCGCTCGGGATAGAAATGCCAGTGCCGCCATACTTCGTTTCCTTCCGCGTTCAGCTTCATTAAAAAAATAGCGCCCCAATCATTTCCCGCAGTCAACACGCCGCCGTCATTCGTTGCTGTTACCCGAACATCCATAAAGCTGTTAAACCCGGCGCTTTGGATATCTATTACTTGCTCATTATATATGTGTCCCAGTGAATCAATCCAGACCAACCAAAACCGAAATTCATTTCCCGGATTGAGTATGACCTGAGCATATCCTGACACAACACAATTGCCGGATGTCGTCTCACAAACGCTGAGTATACCCTGCATCGCACTGTCAGGACTAATTAAGCAATGATACCAGCGAACTGTTCCGTCCAACGAAATTTCGGCCACAAAGTTCGCCCAAGTAACATTACCGGATATCAAAATAGTACCCCGCGATGAAAAGACAGCGGATGTGACAAAATCCATATAGTCAGGAGTATGTACGATTATCGTATCAATCAAGTTGCCTTGGCGATCTAACCACATCAACATAGTTTCCCCAATTACACCCCGCGAACCGACCAATAGTAACGAATCACCGAAAGACTTGACGGCTATGCAACGGTCTACCCCATCGTTGAGGTACGAGCGAACCCACATGGTGTCTAACGGCGTTCCGGACGCCCTGATTGTGATAGCAAACAGAGCAACAAAGAGAATGTTTTTGATCGCTACCATTAGATCTCCCGCCTGGCGTTACTGACCAAAGGCGACGGTTTTAGTAGTTTGCTCTCCACGGTGGAAGTACCCCATTCAATTCGCCCCATGAAATGGGGGAAAGACAATCACGCAAAACGCGAGAGCGCGGCGCGGAAAGCGGGGGGGATGTCCATCGGCTCGCGGGTTTTGGGATCCGCGCATACATGAACCGTGGCGGCGGTAGCGCACAACTCGCCGGACATCGAACGCAGTTCATACGCCATGCGGTAAGACGTTTTTCCGATGCGTTCCACGCGCGCAATGATTTCCACTTTCTGTCCCGTGCTCGACGGCTTCACAAAATCCGCTTCGATATGCACGACGGGAAGATACATTGTTCTCTTCTCAAAGAGCACCGCCATCCCAAAACCGATTTCTTCCAGCATCGCTTCATAAGCCATGTGGCAAATGCGGATGATGTTGGCGGAAAAAATTAAATTGGCGGCATCGGTATCGTGCAAACCGATGGTGTAGGGAAAACGAAAAGGTTGTGACATAGAAATATTCCGATAATCGGGGGAGAGAGACAGGCCGCAGCAGTTGCCGCGGCCTGTCTGTTTTGATCGTCTAAAAGATCAGCGCAGCAGAAACAGCTTGCCGGTCGAAGTAAATCCGGCGGCATCCATTCGCACCAGATAAAGGCCACTGACGGCATCCATGCCGTTTGCGTTGCGTCCATCCCAAGCTACGGAATGTGTTCCGGGCTGAACTGTGGAGTTGATCAGTGTGCGCACTTCCTGACCCAGAAGATTGTACAGCGTGAGCGTAACGGGAGCCGCGCGCGGAACGATGAAAAGAATGTTGGTTGTGCTATTGAACGGATTCGGATAATTTCCCGCCAAAGCAAATTCCTCCGCATGAGCGGCAATCGGATCGTCCGCCGCTAAAGCCGGAGTCACGTGAATTTCCCACGAAATCAACTGACCGTCGTCGCCGCTGACAAAATCGCCGATGCTGAGCGTCCACGTTCCTTGCGCATCGCTGCCGTTTAGTGCGGACAGCAGTTCATCGGGAATGAACGATCCGGTGAAAGGTGTATTGCCAAGAGCAATGGGTGAAACCGCGTCATCATCGAAAATGGTATTCGTGTAGTTTTCTCCGCTGCCGCCGTGTTGGTTGGAGAGCATGATTGTTTGCCCGCCCGGCGCGGTCAGGTAGATGAGCAGGTCGTGCGCATAAGTGTGCGTAATGCTGAGCTGCACATCCACGTCGCCGATTATCATGGATTGACTCACGGCGAGAGTGGAGGTTACCGTGTCCATGTCTTCCGTATTGCGCGGGACATCACTGGAGAAAAAGTTATAAATGCCCATCCATTGCAGCGTAAAATCCGCATGGGTTGTCTGCCCGGAAGCAACAACCACGTTGTTCACCACGCCGTCCAGGTAGCCCGCGCGCGAGGCGGTCATGGAATATGTGCCCACGCAAGCCATCGGGAAGGCGTAGGAACCGCTGAAGTCCGTGGTGGTCGCAATGGAAAACGGCGCAAGGTGGACAGTGGCCAGGCTGATCGGTTGTCCTTGTCCGTCGCGCACAAAGCCCGTGACCGTTCCTGTATTGCATTGATAGATCCAGATCGCCAGATTGGCCGTGGGCTGATGTCCGGCATCGTAGCAAACATACTGGAGAGCCGGGCCGGAGCTTCCCGCCTGAATTCCAACGGTCTCGAATCCCACGTTAACTCCGGGTTCGACTTGCGCGTATTGCAATTTGATCCGTCCGTCCGTCCAGAGAATCGCTTCGAATTTGTAAATGGTATTGATACCGAACGCATTTCCCACCGAATCCCATTCCACCACAAAATGATCTCCGAAGTTGCGGTAAGCAACGGTTATTGTACCGCCCGGATCATAGCCGCCGTTGTCGAGATGAAGATCATCCCAGTATGCGCAAATCATCGGGCCGTTGATGATCGGATCGGGCAGACAGTTGGCGGAAAACGCTTCGTCGGTTGTGGTAAACTGCAGATTGCCGTTCGTGCTTACATGAACGGTGGAGAAGGTCATTCCGTAAATCGGAAACTCGAAACCAATGGTTGCCGGAAGCACGGCATCATCCGGATCATCACTGAAATCCAGCCATGTCGCCGCAGGATCTCCGCGCAACTCAATCCAACTGTACGTCGCGGTGTCTCCGGTTAAATTGTCCACCCACTTGTATCCGAAGCCATCCGGCCCTCCCTGATTGTCCAGACTGCGCCCGCCGCGCTCGTTAATTCCAACCGTTGCTGCGCTCTTTTTCTCGTTCACTTTTATCTTGTCGGCCGCATCCGCGGAGAAACCGGCAAAAATCCAGATCAGGGCTGCCGCCCCGATAAGTGTAACCAGTCTGTGAGAGTTCTTCAAAGCAACCTCCCGTATTTCCAAAGCATGTTCCTGATTGTCCAGTAATAGTTTGAGGCGTCGTGTCCCGAGTTCCGTTTGGATAGGGGAATCACGCATAGTCTATGTCATTCTCCAATTCACATGGAGAGGTCAGGAGAGTTCAGAGCAAGTTCAGTGCCGTTGACCCATCTTTTTGTTCAAATATGCAAATCCTTCCTCAAGCCTTGTTGCAAACGATGGGAAAATTTCGACGTTCTCCACGCAAGATCAAAAATCACCTGATATTCCATCATGCTGATAAACCGAGTACATCCTTATAGAGCGTTTCGTATTCGGCAGCACAGCGAGATAGTCTCAGATAGCCGGAAGCTCTTGCCGATGCCGCCTGCCCCAGAGATTGCCGCAGAGAACTATCTTTGATGAGTCGTTCGAGCTTTTCGGCAAGGTCGCCCGCACTCCCGGAGCGGAAGACCAGACTTTCGATTTCAGGTCGCGCCGCCTCGGAACAACCCCCCGTTGATGTAACCACGCTTGGTTTTCCATAATACATGGCATCTATGAGAACCAATCCTAAACCTTCCGTGCGGGAGGAGACCACGAAAATATCAACCATGGAAAGAAAGCCCGCCCGCGGATCAACCTTTCCGAAAAGTTGAACCTTGCCGGATAGGCCGAATCGGCAAATTAACTCTTCCAAATTCTGTTTCGTAGCATCATATTCGAGTACATTCCCACCTGCAATAAGTAGTCGCAATTGCGGATATCGCGGCGATAAAATAGACATCGCTTTGATCAGAATGTCGAATCCTTTTACCGGCGCAAAATATCCTATGGCTCCAATAGCGATTTCGTCGGGCTGAATCTCGAATTTGGCGCGCGCGGCTTCTCGCGAAACCATGTCTCCTTCCCAATCCAGCCCGTTGTGGATGGTAACCATCCGTGCGGAAGACACTCCGATCTTTTCGAGGTCATGCTTGACGTAGTCCGCTACACAGACAATTCGAGCGGCCGAACGGGTTGCAATTCGATCCCCAAGAGCATGGCGGACAAATAAATAAGGCCTCAGCCACAATTGGTTTTCTGTTTGGGGAGCATAGGCGAATTGCCGGAAGGAGCCGTGCATGGTGGCAACCCATGGAATGCTCAGTTCCGGCATGATCCGGTGGCACATTAGATGAGTTTTCGGCAAATGCGAATGAACAATCTGCGGCCGGATGCTCGACACACATTTTTTTATCGCCAACGTCTCGGCCTTCCAGCGGGACATTTTTACAAGCGAGTCTGTGGGTCCAGTGTCAGCGAAATTGAACTCAATTTTGTATTTTTCGGCCAATTTGTACACATCACCACGCTCAAGGGAAAGCAGAGTAACATTGTGACCAGCCGTCTTCTGATAACGAGCCAAATCAATACATACCTGTTCCGCTCCACCAACGTGCGACGATGCCAACATATGCATTATTTTTAAGTTCATAGAGGAGAAAATCTCCGGTACGTTTGCCGCTCAACCCGCGCCCCTTCCGCCCGCAATTTAGCCAGTTCGCTCCGGCTCAACCATCCGGCAACCGTGGCACCGATTTGGCGGATCCAGAGAGCCACTGTCATCCACCGTTTAAGACTTTTTACTCCTTTGTTTCCGTGATGTTTGTGGAAGTATTTAACCGCGCTTTCGGCATTGGCTTTGCGTGCTTCGATATAGAATCGGCTCATGGTTGTTGCTCGAAAGTGCCGAACCACGGCATCTTGAACAATATGGATTTCAAATCCTGCATTTTGAACGCGCTTGCACCAATCCACTTCTTCAAAAAACAGGAAAAAACGCTCATCCATTGGACCAACGGCGACTCGGGCAGTTGCGCTGATCATCAAAGCACTACCTTCGACTTGATCTACACGGTCCAGTAAATCAATCCCGCAATTCCCGTAAAAATAAGATGAAAAGAGACTTGACCGGGGGAAAAAGTAGACTAAACGGGTACATTCGCAGAATAAATAGTAAGGTTTAGGAAAGCGACGGGCAGCTCGGTAGGGAATGCTCTGCTCATCGAGCATTTTCGGTCCCACAATCCCCCATTCAGGATTACTATCGAGAGCCGATATCAGAGCAGCAAGTGAGCCGGATAAAACTTCTGTGTCCGGATTGAGGAGCAGTATATGACGGCCGTGTGCTTCCGCAAGCCCCCGGTTGCAGGCCGCCGCATATCCCAAGTTTTTTCCCGTTCGAATAACGTGTGCCCAAGAAAAATTCTGCTCAACATCCTCCGGACTGCCATCTTGCGAACCGTTATCAACAACTAATACTTCAAAAGAAAGTCCCGACCGCTCGGCGGATAGAGCCGCAAGACATCGCGGCAAGTCCTTTTTTCCATTATAGTTAACTATAATAACCGAAAGGTCTATGGGGGCTATGGAGTTCACATTGGGACCGGTTAGGAATTAGGTGCAAGCCAGTTGAGAATTGCCGACCCATCGAAATTACCAATTTCTTTTCTTGTGTGCAAGCGGACTTTAAAAAAGCTTATCATGGCAAATCGAACTTGAAAAGGTAAAAAATCAGAAAGACCATTGTAATTTTACAACCGAGAACATGTTGCAGTTCGGGAACATCATGCAAAATCCACTCGCATGGCAAGAAAGTTGCTGTTTTTTGAGAGCCAACGCAAAAATAGCATTAAAGGGATCCATATCGGCACTTGCACAAATGATTTTCGACGCGTTCTGATTTGTGAAGATAACCGAGAAACACATGTTTGGCTTGCAAACTCGCTAACCGAGTGGGGTTGGGAGGTGGTGAGCGCATTTTCCGGTCTGGACGCGGTCAACCTTGCCGGGACATTACCGTTTGACCTGATTTTGCTGAATATCGCACTTTCCGATGTAGACGGCCCGGCAGTTGTGCGGAGACTGCAAAGTCTTCCGGAAACAGAATCTACACCTGTGGTTGCCCTCTGTTCCTCCGATTGGATGAACACCATGGCAACAGAACTGCACATGGCGGGAACACTTCGCAAGCCGGTTGCGAAAGAGGATTTGCAGAACCTGATTACGCAAGTCACGGCGAAGGATCGAAACTCGCAGTTCGATCCGGAGACGATACTTGTCATTGAAGACAACGATGCGCGCTATCAGGCAATCCAATCGCTTCTTCCATCCGGTTCGTACAAATTGGTCCACGTCGTCAGTGCAAATGACATAGCCGCTCACGTGCTGAGGAATGCTCCGCGCATGGTGATTATTTCTGCGGGAGCGGGAGCCGCGGAGATTGCCGGTCCGGTTAAAGCCGTTCGCTGCGCCGTCGGCGAAAAAATTCCAACCGTCGTGATGGCCGACTCCATCGAGCCGGAAATCCTCCGGTTTTTACTAAGCTGCGGAATCAGCGAAGTGCTTTTACGGCCGGTGACTTCGGACAGGCTTCAACACACTTTGCAGAAAATCCTGGACGGATCCGTTTCGGCCCAAACGGCAAACCGTCCGCACCGGGTGATGCTGGTGGAGGATGCGGCGTTGGCGGCCAAAATGCTGTCCGGATTGCTCGAACAGGCGGGCTATCAAGTTGTGCATGCGCCGAATGCCGAGGCTGCCTTGCGGAGTATTCCGCAGAACAGACCCGAATTCATGCTGCTCGACCTCATCCTGCCGGGCATGGACGGAGTGGAATTCGTGCATCGCATCCGGCAATCGGATATCGCACTGCCCTTTGTCGTGGTAACGGGCGTGCATGATACAGACCGATTGCGCAGAATGAAATCCCTGGGAGCGCTGCGCGTTTTCGAGAAACCGGTTCACAGCGATGAGCTGTTGAACTTCATGGACCGATATTTTGCGCGGGAATCCGTTTCGTAATCGGTTCTTTTCCGACACCACTTTCTACTAACTGATTTAGTCCGGGATTGTGAAATCAGGTTGTTTGGATTGATGCTATTAATTTGAAGGCTGCGGCAGTGTTTTGACGGCGGACGACCGGGCTTTGACGATTCAAGCGGCGAACATTTCACAGACCAAGGACACACCGTTGATGGGAGAGACGTCGTTACCGACTCTGGAACAAATCGCTTCGGAAGTGATTCTATTATCGCCGGACGACAGCGCTTCACGTCTGCATTTGGAAAAAATGCTGCGCGAATTGGCGCTGGCCGACAGCACTCCGGAGTCAGTGAAAGAAATGGCCTGGCAGGCTCTGGTGGTTGTGCAGGGGCTACTTCAGGCCAAGGATATGGAGTCCAGCCTCAATCAGCTTAATTCGCTGCTGGAGAAGATGATGAAAGCGGAGGTCTCCGGCAGTCCCGTTGTGGTCAAAGCGGAAGAACCGCCAAGTCCGCCGCCTGCGGCTCCGGCGCCATGCGCAGAAGAAGCGATGGTCTCGGAGTTTCTGCATAAGCAGGAATCCCTTCTCCAGGAATTTGAATCGTCTTGTATGACGCTCGAAGCGGGAGATCTTTCCGCTTTGGCGGCTGTCAAGCGGCAGATTCATTCGTGGAAGGGCGAGGCGGGAATATTAGGATTTCATGATCTGACCGAAGCGCTGCATGGGGTCGAGAACGCGCTGGAGGAGATCCAGTCACCGCAGCCTCAACCGACCGGTGACGCGCTTCTACTTCTAAAAGATCAACTCGCGCATTATTTCCAAGCCCGTCTTAAAGGTGAAACCTTCGCAATAGAAACGGCTTCCTGCCTGGAAAAGCTTGAGCACGTTTCTGCGCAAACTGTGGAAAAAGAGACAGAAGCAGAATCGCCAGCCGTTGATATTCCCCTGGAAACGGCTCCACCTGCCGAATCCGCATCCGCCGAACCGATGGCGGCGCCCGGTCCGCTCGCGAAGATTGAACCGCGCATCTTTATCATGCCGGCCGTTGTGGACGTGGATTTGATGCAGGAGTTTCTGACCGAATCGGCGGAGCATTTTCAGCAGGCCGAGACGGCTTTGATGTCTTTGGAAACCGATCCCAGCGATACGGAGTCGGTGAACGTCGTGTTCCGCGCTTTTCACACGGTCAAAGGTGTGGCGGGATTCGTGGGCATTTCGTGCGTAACGGAAGTTGCGCATAAAGCCGAGACGTTCTTCGACCGCTTCCGCCGGGGTACGCTGGTGATGCGCGGAGTCTTCACGGATCTGGCCTTCGAAGCTTTAGACATGCTCAAGGTGTTGTTGGGGGGATTGAATGCCGCCTTAGCCGCCGGGCAGATGACGTTGCCGGCGGGATATACGGATTTGATTCATCGGTTGGAGAATCCGGACGCACTTGAAAAAGCCGCCCCGGCCGCCGGCACTCCCGTTAAAGAGAAAGTCGGCGAGATTCTGGTTCGGGAAGGCAAGGCCTCTCCGCAAGAGGTCGAACAGGCTCTGGAGAAACAGGCGAGCGGTGATTTCAGGCCGGTGGGCGAAATACTCGTTGAGCAGCAAGCCGCCAAGCCCGTAGACGTGGCTCATGCGATTCGCGCTCAGCAGCCCGGAGCGGCGCGCGAAGGTGAACACGAGGGGATGGTCAAGGTCAACACGTCGCGGCTGGATAATCTGATCAATATGGTGGGCGAGTTGGTCATCGCGCAGTCGATGGTAAGTCAGGATCCCTACATACAGGAAGGGAACAACCAGCGCTTGCTGCGCAATGTGACGCAGCTGAATAAAATCACGCGTTCGCTGCAGGAACTGGCTCTATCCATGCGCATGGTCTCGGTGCGGGCAACATTCCAAAAGATGGCCCGGCTGGTCCGCGACTTGGCGCGTAAATCCCAGAAAGAAATTTTATTCGAGACGGAAGGCGAAGATACGGAACTGGATCGCAACATGGTGGAAGCCATCGCCGATCCGTTGGTACATATGGTGCGAAACGCGGCCGATCACGGAGTCGAATTACCCGATGACCGCGAACGCTCGGGCAAACCGCGGCAAGGCCGGATTCTGCTGCGCGCCGCGCATGAGGGTGGTTCGGTCATCATTACGCTCACCGACAACGGACGCGGGCTAAACCGGCAGAAGATACTGGCCAAAGCCGTGGAGCGCGGGTTGGTGGAACCCAACTCACAGTTAACCGATGCGGAAATTCATAATCTGATTTTCATGCCCGGTTTTTCCACGGCGGATAAAGTCACGGATGTATCGGGCCGCGGCGTCGGCATGGACGTCGTGCGCACCAACGTGGAAGCGCTGCGCGGCACGGTAGAGATCTCTTCCAAAGAGGGCGAAGGCTCCCAGTTCATGGTCCGGCTGCCGCTGACTCTGGCCATTATTGACGGCATGGTCATCCGGGTGGGAACAGACCGGTTCATTCTGCCGACCATCGCCATTACGGAAACCTTCCGCCCGCGCGAAGAAGACATCACGACCGTTCAGGGTCAATCCGAACTGGTGATGCTGCGCGGTGACCTGATTCCGCTGAGCCGCTTGGGACAATTATTCGGCATTCGCGACGCCGGCGCCAAACTCACCGATTCGATTCTGGTTGTTTCGGAAAGCAAGGGCCGGCGCATTGCACTCATGGTAGATGAACTTCTTGGTCAACAGCAAGTCGTGATAAAAAGCCTGGGCTCGATTTTCGGGCGGGTAGAAGGCGTGAGCGGCGGAGCCATTCTGGGGGACGGCCGCATCAGTCTGATTTTGGACGTCGAAGGACTTATTCGTTTGAGTCTGAATTAATCCGGGACTTCCCCGAACTCTAAACCGTTGCCTATGTCACGACACACTGACGACACGCTCGTCACCAGAGCGAGCATCCAGCTGACCGAACACGATTTTAAAAAAATCCGCGATACCGTGCATGAATTGGCGGGCATCAATCTCAGCGACGGGAAGCGGGAACTGGTTATTGCGCGGCTGTCGAAGCGCATCCGGCAATTGAACATGAAAAGCGTGGGCGAGTACCTGAACTACGTGCGGGAGGAACACACGCAGCGGGAACTCGTCACGATGCTGGATGCCTTGTCCACCAACCTGACCAGCTTCTGGCGGGAGTCGCAGCATTTCGATTATCTGGCCAAGCACACTCTTCCGAAAATCATCGAACGGGCGCGCCAAAGCGGAGACACTAAGATCCGCGTGTGGAGCGCGGGCTGTTCGTCGGGCGAAGAGCCGTACAGTCTGGCGATGGTAACGATGTTTACGCTGGATAAACCGGATCGCTACGATTTTAAAGTGTTGGCGACCGATCTTTCCACCAAGGTGTTGAGTCTCGCTCGCGAAGGCGTTTATTCGGCGGAGCGCGTGAAGCCCATTCCCTCGGAAATCCGCCACAAGTACATTCTGGAAGAGAAAACCTCTTTCGGCAAACAATACCGGGTGACATCCGATGTGCGTTCGCGCGTGACCTTCGGACGGCTGAATCTGATGGAATCGTGGCCCATGCGCGGACCGATGGACTTTATTTTTTGCCGCAACGTCATGATCTATTTCGACAAGCCGACGCAAGCCCGACTGGTGCGGCGCTACCACGATTTGCTGAGACCGGGCGGCACTCTCTTTATCGGACACTCGGAAAGTCTGACCGGCATCGAACACAGTTTTCGCTACATTCGACCCACCATCTACGAGCGAGCATGACGGCACAAATCCTGACCGAGCGGCGGCTGGTGGTGGGAGTCGCCGACATGAAAATGACCAACCGCGAGAGCGACGTGATCGTCACTCACGCGCTGGGCTCGTGCATCGGCATCGCGATCTATGACCCGACGGCCATGGTCGGCGGGATTTTGCATTTCATGCTGCCCGACGCCTCCGCCAATCCGCAGCGCGCGGCAGAATCTCCGTGGATGTTCGGCAGCACGGCGATTCCCGCCTTTTTCAAAAAAGCTTACGAACTGGGCGCCACCAAACCGAGGCTGATCGTGAAGGTCGCGGGCGGCGCGCAGTTTTTGGATGATAAAGAATTCTTCGCCATCGGCAAACGCAACCACACCATGATGAGAAAAATATTCTGGCAGAACGGAGTCCTGACGAAGACGGAACATGTCGGAGGAACGGTATCGCGCACGCTCTTTCTGGAAATGTCCAGCGGCCGCATTTGGATTGCCACGGGCGGCAAGGAGATTGACTTATGATTTCTCTCGGCGAGCTTTCCCGCGAGATCGAGCATCTGGATCCGATTCCGGTTTCGCAGCCGCTTTTAGCTCAGGCCATCGCCGATCCGAACGCGGATTTGCAGAAGATCGTCACGATCATCGAATACGATCCGGCCCTGACGGCCAACGCCTTGAAACTGGCCAATTCCGCGTATTATTCGCCGGGCGTGCCGGTCCATTCCGTGCGCGAGGCGGTGGCGCGGCTGGGGGCGGGGCGCATTTTACAGCACTCCGTGGGGCGGATGATGCACGGCAAGCTGGCGCAAGCCTGCCCGGGCTACGATTTGGCGGAAGAAGAGTTATGGCATCATTCAGTCGCGGCGGCCTTGGCGGCGGACAACCTGCCTCGTTATGCCAAGACCGCCATTCATCCCGTGGCTTTTACGGCCTCGTTGCTGCACGATATCGGCAAATTCATTCTCTCGCGCCATTTGGCGGGAGAAGTGAAGGAAGAAATCAAAAAGGTCGAGCACGAGCATAGATTGCCATACGTAGAAGCGGAGCGCGCCGTGCTGGGCTTCGATCATGCGCAGGTCGGCGGAGTGATCGCCCGCCGCTGGAATTTCCCGGATACGCTGGCCGATGCGATTGCGCGGCATCACCATCCCCGACACGACGGGGAAAACTCCGCGCTTTGCGCGGTGCATATCGGGAACGCGGTCGCGAAAATAATCGGCGTAGGCATGGGCAGCGAAGAAATGAACATGCTGGCGGACAGCGCTTCGGCGCGTTCTCTGGGGCTGACCCCTACGACTCTGGAAGCACTCTGTGCCACCGTCGCTTATGAACTGCCGTCGGTGGTGGCGATATTTGAGGAAGAAAGCCATGGCGTACAACATTCTCATCGTTGATGATTCTAAAGTCACGCGCGAAATTATGGCTCGTACAATCCGCATGAGCAGTATCCCGCTGGGGGAGATATTTCAAGCCGCCAACGGAGAAGAAGCGCTCAAAGTGCTGGAATCGAACTGGACGGACATGGTCTTCACGGACATTAACATGCCCGTGATGGACGGTCTGGCTCTGGTGGCGGAACTGCAGAAGCGCGCGGATTGGGAACGGCTGCCGGTCGTGGTTGTCTCGACGGAAGGCAGTAAAAACCGCATGGACGAATTAGAAAAAATCGGTATTAGCGGTTATATCCGAAAGCCGTTTACTCCGGAACAAGTGTCCGACATGATTCAAAAAGTGATGGGAGAAAAGGAACATGCCTGAGTCTCTCGAACAGGCGGCGGTGGAAGCCACGCAGCGGGTGATGGAGACGGCGGCGTTTCTGACCGTCTGGCCGTGGTCGGAAGAGGACGGCGATCTGCCTCTGCCGGATATGGCCGCCAGCATGTTGTTCCGGGGGCCGTGTACGGGACGACTCACGCTGCGCGTATCGTCCACTTTGTTGAATACGATCACGCAGAACATGCTGGGTGAATTAACGGAAGAGGATTCGCCGGAAGAGAAAGGTCAGGACGCCGTCTGCGAAATGCTCAATATGATTTGCGGCAATCTGCTGACGATATGGCAGGGAGATGAACCCGTCTTCAACCTTAATCCGCCGCAGGTGTTGAACGAAGACGCTCTGGCCGCGCTGCCGAAACCGAACGCCTGCGTGTCGTTTTATCTGGAAGGCACGCG